>Ga0209373_10000208_pt1 | contig 124228 bp, 110 predicted proteins | sample Higcelweek5metaG_FD_187173 | JGI IMG/M metagenome (GOLD analysis project Ga0209373, IMG submission 187173) | Freshwater pond sediment microbial communities from the University of Edinburgh, under environmental carbon perturbations - High... | ecosystem: Environmental > Aquatic > Freshwater >... | reverse complement strand
CAGGCCCAGGCGAACTTCGGGTACAGGTGGATCTTGGCCTGCATGGGGGTCTGGGTCAGGTCGCGGCGCTTGGCCAGGTTGCCCTCGGCCTCGGTGTAGCCGCCGCAGTACACCCAGCACAGGCTGGAGGTGCTGCCGTCGGCCTGCAGGTTGGCAAAGCCGGGCACCAGCTGGCCCTTTTTATACAGCTTGTCGCCAATCTTGGTGTCGCGGGTAAAGAAGCCGTTGATCTTCTTGGTGATCTCCTCGGCCTTGAACTCCGACGGCAGGTCGTGCTTGAGCACCTGATCCGGCAGAGCGCCGCCTTCCTTGGCATACAGAGCGCGCACGCGGCCCATGATCTGGACGAACATGTCGCCCATGCTCTTGGACTGTCCGAGGGGCTCGATGGCCTTGTAGTGCCACATGTGCCAGCGGCCGGAGTTGGAGACGGTTCCCTCTTTCTCGGCGCGGTAGGCGCTGGGCAGCAGGAAGATCTCGGTCTTGCACTTCTTGGGGTCGGCGCCGGGGCGCTTGAAGTTGTCGGTGGTCTCGTTGTGGAACACCTCGCCCACCACCAGCCAGTCCAGCTTGTCGAAGGCCTTGCGGACCTTGTTCGAGTTGGGGAAGCTCTGGCAGGGGTTGTGGCCGAAGATGAAGCCGCCCTTGATCTTGCCCTGGTACATCCGGTCAAAGATGAACAGGTGCGAGCAGTCCATGCCAGGATCGAGCTTGGGCACCAGGTTGTACCCGAAGTCGTTTTCCTTGGTGGCGTAGTCGCCGAACCAGCCCTTCAAGAGGCTCACTATGTACTTGGGCCGGTTGCCCCACCAGTTGACGCTCATGGGATCGACGGTCTTGGGCGTGTTGGCCTTCTGATAGTCGTCGAGGGTCTTCCAGTTCGAGTACGGCGCATTGTGGTAGCCGGGAATGTAGCCGTAGAGCAGGGCATGGTCGGTGGACCCCTGCACGTTGGGCTCGCCGCGCAGGGCGTTGATGCCGCCGCCCGCCACGCCGAAGTTGCCCAGCAAGAGCTGGATGATGCCCGCCAGGCGGATGTTCTGCACGCCGACGGTGTGCTGGGTCCAGCCCAGGGCGTACAGCATGGTGCCGGCCTTGTTGGGCTTGCCGGTGGCGGCGAACGACTCGTACACCTTCAGCAGGTTTTCTTTGGAAACGCCGGTGACCTGGCTCACGAGGTCCAGATTGTAGCGTTCGTAGTGGGCCTTCAACACATTGATGACGCAGCGGGGATGGGCGAGCGTCTTGTCGCGCTTGACCATGCCCTTCTCGTCCTTCTCAAAGGCCCAGGCGTTCTTGTCGTACTTCTTCTTGGCGGCGTCGAAACCCGAGAACAGACCGTCCTTGAAGGAGAACTTCTCGCCCACCAGGAACGAGGCGTTGGTGTAGTCCAGAACGTATTCGGCGAAGAACTTCTTGGTGTCCAGGATATACTTGCACATGCCGCCCAGGAAGGCGATGTCCGTGCCGGAACGCAGGGGAACGTGATAGCTGCTGCGGGCCGAAGTGCGCGAGAATTTGGGGTCGACGTGAATCACGGTCGCGCCATTTTCCTTGGCCTTCAACACCCAACGGAAAGAGATGGGATGGTGTTCAGCAGCATTGCTGCCCATGATGAGAACCGCATCGGCATTCGCGATGTCGGTGTAATGCTGAGTCATAGCACCGCGTCCAACCGACTCTGCCAGAGCCGGTACAGTGGGGCTGTGTCAAATTCGGGCCTGGTGGTCCATGTGGACGATACCCAGGCTGCGCAGAGATTGGTGAGCGACGGAGCACTCTTCGTTGGACATCTGGGAGGAGCCCAGAGAGAACACGCTCTCCAGACGGTTGACCTCGGCGCCGGCTTCGTTCTTGAGCACGAAGTCCTTGTCGCGCTGGTCCTTCACCTTGCGGGCGATGCGGTCAAGCATCCAGTCCCAGTTCTTCTCCACCCACTTGGCGCTGCCGGGAGCGCGGTACATGGGCTTGGTGAGGCGGTTGGGGCTGACGTGCAGGGAACGCAGGGCCGCGCCCTTGGCGCACAGGCCGCCCGCGCTGATGGGGTAGTCGGGGTCGCCCTCGACGTTGACGATCTTGCCGTCAATCACGTGCACCAGCGTGTTGCAGCAGCAGGAACAGAACGGGCAGATGGAGATGGACTCCTTGGCGCCCTCGATCTTGAGTCCCGCCGCATATGCCTGCGTGGGCCCCAGGTCGATCCCCAGTTTGGACAGCCCCAGGCAGGCAGTGCCCGCCCCGAGCAATTTCATGAATCCTCGACGTGATACGCTCATGAACCCTCCTTTGTCTTGACACCACCACGGGCCACGGGCCAACGGCAGCACTGTCATAGGCAGTAACAATTATGCCAATCTTGGCACAAAGCCGCCAGCACGTCAAACTTTAATCAATTATTTTGCTATGTTTTGTGAAACACATGAAAGTGTGTCGGGGGGAATCGGGCGGGTTGGCGCCTCGTCGAAGCGCGAACAGAGGAAGGGGAACAGGAGGTTGGCCTGAGCCACTGCGTGACGCTCCACCTCGCGGAACCAGGCGCGGAAGGCCTCGGCCAGAGCCTGGCCTTCGGCGGTCAGGCGGCAGCCGGATTTATTGCCGCCAAGCTTCTCGACCAGGGCCACGCCGAGCACGGCCTCCGAGGCCTTGAGCTTGCCCCAGGCCGCGCGGTAGCTCATTCCAAGCATATCCGCCGCGCCCTTTATGGAGCCGCAGGTGTCGATGCGTTCAAGCAGATGAAGACGGCCCAGGCCGAAGAGCGTTTCGCCCTCCCGCTCCATCCAGAGGTGCAAACGCACCACCGTCGCCTGATCTTCATGCTCCACTTTCGGCCTCTCTTTATTGTGTCCCTTGAGACACAATTGTAGTGCAGCACCCCTCCCCCTTTTGTCCAAAAAAACCGTGTTGCGCACGATTTGGCACCAAAGAGGGAATGGTCTGTACAAAGCTTTGGCCACAACCCCCCGACGCAGAGCGGCGCCAGGGGGAAGGCCAAAAAAGAAGCAGGAAAGATAATGGCTTGACGCGATCGAAGAAGAGGGAAGCCGACGGGTGGATCCCAAGAACCCACGGGCGGACGGCGCAGGGGTTAAAAGTGGTGGTTCAACCGCCGCAGCATGCCCAGAAGCACGGGCAGTTCCTCGGGCTCCAGGGCCCCGGCCAGCTCCTGGCTCAGCTGGGCATGCAGGCCATGGTGCTCCGCATAGAGCGTGGCGCCCTGGGGGGTCAGGCCCACCTGGATGGAGCGGCGGTCCTGGGCGTTGGGCTTGCGCTCCACCAGCTCCGCGCGCACCAGCCGGTCCACCAGCACGGTGAGCGAGCCGGTGGTGACGCCCATCTTCTCCGCCAGCTCCTTCATGCGCAGATCGCCGCAGGAGCCAAGGGTCTCCAGGGTGTGCATCTGCTGCAGGGTGATGCCCGAACCGCGCACCACCGCCTGCTCCCACGACGAGAAGCGCTCGTAGAATTCGATAAGCAGCCGGGTGAGCTCCTCGGTGTGCTGGCATTCGTCCACGCGTGATCCCCCTTGGTTGCCGAGGCTGCGGCCTCAGCGGTCCTTGTACAGCAGAAGCCCGGCCGAGGCCAGCACCACCAGCAGCGAGCCGCCGTTGTGCATCAGCGAGGCCGCGATGGGCGAGAGCACGCCGCTCATGCCTCCGGCCACGGCCAGGGCATTGGAGGCCAGGCCCAGCCCCACGTTCAGACGGATGACGGAGAGCATCCGCCGCGAGAGCCCCACCAGAAACGGCAGGCGCGAGATGTCGTCACGCGTCAGCGCCATGCCCGCGGTCTCCAGGGCCACGTCGGTTCCCGCGCCGCCCATGGCCACGGCGATGTCCGCCTGGGCCAGGGCCGGGGCGTCGTTGACGCCGTCGCCCACGTAGAGCACGCGCCGCCCTTCGGCCTGCCAGTGGCGGATGACCTCCTGCTTGCTCTCCGGCACCAGCCGCGACCAGAACTCGGCGATGCCCAGACCCTCGGCCACGCGGCGCACCGCCGGAGCGTCGTCGCCGGAAAGCATGCCCTGGCGCGAGAGCCCGGCCAGGCGCAATCCGGCCAAAGTGCCCGCCGCCGAGGGCCGCACCGTGTCCGACACGGCCAGCAGGCCCAACAGCTCGCCCCGGCGCAGCACGGCCAGGGCCGTGGCCCCCCGGGCCCGCATGGCCGCAAGGCTTTCGGCCAGCCGCGCGGGCAGCTCCAGGCTGGCGAACAACGCCGGGCCGCCCACCTCCACCTCCGCGCCGCCCGCACCGTCCTCCAGCATGCCGCGCACGCCCAGGCCCGCCTGCATCGCCACGCTGCGGGAGCCGGGCACCACGAGGCCGCGCTCCGCCGCCGCGTCCAGCACGGCCCTGGCCAGGGGATGATCGCAATGGCGCTCCACCCCGGCGGCCGCGGCCAGCACCTCGTCCTGGCCCATGCCCTCCACGGCCACCACCTCCTCCACACGGGGCCGGCCCAAGGTCAGAGTTCCGGTCTTGTCGAACAGCACGGCGTCCGCGCCGGCCAGGGCCTCCAAATGCGCCCCGCCCTTCACCAGCACGCCGCCGCGCGCCGCGCGGGCAACGGCGGCCACGGTGGCCGTGGGTGCGGCCAGCAGCAGTGCGCAGGGGCACCCGGCCACCAGCACGGCCACGGCGCGGGAAAGATCGCTCGACACGGCCCAGGCCGCGCCCGCGCAGGCCAGCACCAGCGGGGTGAACCAGCGGGCGTGGCTGTCTATGGCCCTGGTGGATTCCGGCTTGTGGGCCTCGGCCTCCTCCACCAGACGCACCACCCGCCCGAAGGTCGTGTCCTGCCCGACGCGCACGGCCTCCACCTCCAGCACGCCGTTGTGGCACAGGGTGCCCGCCAGCACGGTGTCGCCGCAGCCCCGCTCCACGGGAACACTCTCTCCGGTGACGCTGGCCTCGTCCATGGCCGAGGTTCCGGCGCGCACGACGCCGTCCACGGGCACCCGGCCGCCGGGCCGCACCAGGAGCCTGTCGCCCGGGCGCACCTGGGACGCGGGGATCAGCTCCAGTCCCTCCGGGGTCATGCGCTCGGCCTCGGTCGGCGTCAGCGCCGCCAGGGCCTGAATGCTGCGCCGCGCCGTGTTGCTGATGGCCTCCTCGGCCAGGGTGCCCAGGGACATGATGAGGCCCACCACGGCGGCGGTGAGGAATTCGCCCTGAAAGATCGAGGCGGCAAGGGCAAGGGCCACCAGCTCATCCACGTTGACGCGGCGCTCCAGCAACCCTCTGGCCGCTCCATACATGATGGGCCCGCCCGTCAGCGCGGCGGAGGCCAGGGCCAGGGCCTGGGGCACCCATTGCGGCCAGTGCAGCCCCGGGGCGTATTGCCCCGCCAAAGCTGCGCCAAGGGCCAGCAGCCCTGCGGCGGCGCAGCGCAGGCCGTCGCCTTTGGTCAGCAATTCTTTGTATTCTCCAATGCTTGAAAAGCGCCCGATCATGTTCGTCCTCCGCAATGTGTCTGGCGTGGCCCGCCATATTGTTTGATCTTCAAACTGCTTTATTCTCAAAATATTCGAGTGGCAATCAAAATGTTGCCTCCTGCCCCATTTTTTTCGCCCCACCCGCTTCAATTGGCTTGATTTTGAAATTCAATTTCATTAGTGTCCGCCCAACAGACCCGCTCGAACACAAAAGAACACTGAACAAAAGGAGCAGAACATGGCCAAGGCATTGATCGTTTACGGCTCCACCACCGGCAACACGGAAATGGTTGCGGAGCGCGTGGAGGCCACGCTGAAAAAAAGCGGCTGGAACACCGTGCTCAGCAACGCCGCCGACGTCTCGGCCCAGGGGCTGGCGGATGGCTTTGATCTCGTGCTCCTGGGCTGCTCCACCTGGGGCGATGACGACATCGAACTGCAAGACGACTTCGTGCCCCTGTTCGAGGAACTCGACCAGGCGGGCCTTTCGGGCAAGAAGGTGGCCGTGTTCGGCTGCGGCGATTCCGGGTACACCCATTTTTGCGGGGCGGTGGACGCCATTGAGGAAAAGGCCGGAAACCTGGGCGCAAACCTCGTCACGGGCTCGCTCAAGATCGACGGCGACCCGGACATGAAGGACGTGCTGGCCTGGGCAGAATCCGTGGTGAAGCATGCATAAGGCCTGCTCCTGGAGATGCGGGCTGCTGCGCGAGGCCACGGAGTCCTGGCGCGAGGGCATGTCCGCCCTGGCCAAGGGCCAGCCCGATGTCGCCGAGGCCCTGCAACGCAAGGCCCTGTCGCTGGTGTTCAGCCTTGGCGGCTTCGACGTGGTCCAGGCCCGCATCCACAACAATCTCGGCGTGATCCTGTCCTGCTCCGGCCGTGGCGCAGAGGCCGGCCGGGAGTTCACCCGCGCCCTGTACCTGCTGCGGGGCCGCGTTGCCCGCGAGACGCGCTTCCACCAGGTCATCGCCAACAACTACCGCACGGCCATGAGCCAGCAGCACGCCCCAAGCGGGCACCCGGGCCGCCCCGGCGGCGCCTGAACCACAAGGGCCGGGGGCGCGAAGTCCCCGGCCGCCCCGCAACCACAAGGAGCAGACCATGCCCGAACTGGACGCCATCACCACCTACACCCGCCTGGCCTTGCGCGCCCGCAGACAGGGCGCGGCGGAACAGGCCCTGCTGTACCTCTCCAACGCCTTGCGCCTTGCGCGGGAGTGCGGACGCCCCCTGCTGGAGGCCCATGCCCGCCACGTCATGGGGCTTGTGTACGCCCAGGCCGGGCGGCCGGAACTGGCGGCCTGCTGCTGCCGCACGGCCTTAAGCCTGCTGCTGAAGGCCGAGCCCAAGCCCACCCGCCGCCGCATGGAGCGGGCCATCTCGGCCAACCTCGCATCCCTCGAGCTCGCCTAACGCCCCAGGCCCACGCGAAACACGCGGGGTTCGGACGGGCGACGGGAAAAGACGGCGCGGCGAGGACATTCGACGTGAAGGCTTTTGCCGGTCGGCGGTCGAGGGTTTGACCAGGCCGCGCCCCGCGCGGTGCGAGGCGGGCCGGAAAAGACGGACGCGGGGCAAGGGCCGCCGGGCCCTGCATTCTTCATTCGCCCGGCTAGCGGGGCTGAATCTCCATGAGGTCCATCCAGTGGTGCAGGATGGCTGCGTGGCAGGTTTCGGCCAGGCCGTAGGCGCTGGCAGGCACGTAGACCGAGAGGTCGGCCAGCCGCCTGCTGGCGTTGTCCGGCCCCATGGCCGAAAGAGCCACGGTGCGGATTTCCTTCACGCGCGCCACCTCGAGCGCCTTCACCACATTGGGCGAATTGCCGCTGCTGCTCACGGTGACGAGCAAGTCGCCCGCGCGTCCGAACCAGGACAAGGGCTCGGCGAACACGGCCTCGTAGCAGACATCATTGCCCACGGCTGTCATGAGCGAAGGGTCGGTGAAGACCTGGGTGCGCACGCGGGCGTTTTTCGCCAAATCGGCGGAAAAGTGGCAGGCCATGGACGCGCTGGCCCCGTTCCCGGCGAAGAAGACCGTCCTTTCGGCGTTGCGCGCGGCCAGGGTCCAGCCCACCCAAAGGGCGAAGGCCTGCTCCACGTCCACAGGCGCCATGCCGTGCGTATGGGTCTCCGCGCGGGAAAGAAGCCCGGCGATGTCGGCGATGCAGTCCTTCCAGGCGCTCATTTCGTCTCCTTGGGTGCCCCTTTTCCGGGGGGTTGCGTGGGCCATTGTTGCCCGATCGCAAGGATTTTGCAAGGTCCGGCGTTGTTTGCCGCTGGCGAAAAGGCCCCGGATGTTGACAGACTCGCGCATCCCCTCTAGGTTTTGCTGCTGTTTTCCTGGAGGAGCCTTGGGCATGGCCGCATCCATCACGTATCTCATTCCCACCCACGAGCGCCACGGGTATTTGCGCCGCGCCCTGGAATACTACCAGGGTGTGGACGCCGTGTTTCTTGTGGCCGACTCCAGCGCCCAGGCCCTGCCGGAGGCCGCCGGGGGCGGGCTGCGCGCCGGAGTGGACTACCGCCACTATCCCGGCCAGGGGTACATGCAAAAGCTTTCCCAGGTGGCGCAGCTGGTGCAAACCCCCTTTGTGGTGCTCTGCGCCGACGACGACTTCACCGTGCCGCGCGCCGTGGAGGCCTGCCGGGCCTTTTTGGAACAGCACCCGGATTACGCCTCGGCCCAGGGCGACTATCTGAACGCGCAGATCGAGCCGGGCGGCATCCACCTGCGGCCCGCATACCCCCAGGCCGGACTGGTGCGTGTGGAGGCGCAAGCCGCCACGGAGCGGCTGCTGGAGATTCAGACCCCCTACGTGCCAACCTATTACGCCGTGCACCGCACCGAGGCCCTGCGCGACTATGCGCGGCTGGCGACCGGCCTGGAGAACTACAACCTGCTGGAGATGCTTTTCGCGCTGATCGACGCCATCCACGGCAAGCACCGCCGGCTGCCGCTGCTCTACGGCGTGCGCGAGGTGGTGCCCAGCGTGGCCGCCAAGGATCCCCGGCGCAGGCATGGGCTGGACAAGGTCTCCGCCCTGCCCCAGTACGCGGCGGAGTATGGCCGGTTCGTCGCCGCGGCGGCGGGGCTGCTGGCGCAGCGCCAGGGAATTTCGCCCCAGGCCGCGGAACAGGCCGTGCGCGACGCCGTGGCCCTGTTCGCCTCGCGCTATTGCGGCCAAACGCCGCGCCGCAGCTTTTGGCGCAAGCTGCCGAAGTATCTGCGGCGCATGCGCACGCGCCTTACCGGGCGCGACCCCGAGGCCCTGGCCCTGCGGGCGGCCGACGAAGGCGCGGTGCGCGAACTGCTCTCGCACCACGACGCGGGCGCGGTGGACGATCTGGCGGACATCCTGCTGCGCATGTCGCCCGGCGGGCGCGCGGGCGCACGGGGGCGCGCATGAGCGCCGCGCCGCTGATTCTTTGGGGAGCCACGGGCCAGGCCGTTGTGCTGCACGAATTTCTCTGCCCGGAGCGCCACCGGCTGGTGGCCCTGTTCGACAACGACCCCGCCTGCGAGCCGCCCTTTGCCGGGGTGCCGCTTTTTTGCGGCCAGGCCGGGCTTGCGGCTTGGCTGGAAATAAACGACAAGGCGGGCGCACGCAGGGAGCACACGCACTTCCTCGTGGCCATCGGCGGCGGCCGCGGCGCGGACCGGGCGGAGCTCTCCCGGCGACTGGCGGCCTTGGGACTCAGCCCTGCCAACGCGGTGCACCCGCGGGCCATCGTCGCGCGTGATGCGTCCCTGGGCCAGGGCGCGCAAATTCTGGCCGGGGCCGTGGTGGCCGCGCGGGCCAAGCTTTCCGACTGGTGCATTGTGAACACGAGCGCCAGCGTGGACCACGAATGCCGCCTGGGCCAGGGCGTGCACATCGGGCCCGGGGCCACCCTGTGCGGCCTGGTGGACGTGGGGGCCAACGCTTTCATCGGGGCCGGGGCCGTGGTGCTGCCGCGCGTGCGCATCGGCGCGGGCGCCGTGGTGGGCGCGGGCGCCGTGGTCACCCGCGATGTTCCGGAAAATGCCACTTGGGCGGGCAACCCCGCCAAACCTCTGCAAGGAACCAGTACATGACCGAACATGAACGCTTTTTGGCCGAACGCGCGGAAAACATCCGCGCCCAGGGACAGGACAAGGCCCTGGTGAAGGCCGGGCTCGACTTTGTGGGCAGCACCGGAAAGTACAAGTACTCCTACAATTTCTCCTGGATGGGCCGCCCCATCATCCAGTTCCCGCAGGACATGGTGGCCATGCAGGAGCTCATCTGGGAAGTGAAGCCGGAGATCATCGTGGAGACGGGCATCGCCCACGGCGGCTCGCTCATCTACTACGCCTCCATCCTGGAGCTCATGGGCGGCGAGGGCTTTGTCCTCGGCGTGGACATCGACATCCGCGCCCACAACCGCGCGGCCATCGAGGCCCACCCCATGGCCAAGCGCATCCTGATGGTGCAGGGCTCGGCCACGGACCAGGCCATCGCCGACCAGGTGGCGGCCATCGCCAAAGGCAAGCGCGCCCTGGTCTGCCTGGACTCCAACCACACCCACGAGCACGTGCTGGCCGAACTGCGCCTGTACTCCCCGCTGGTCAAGGCCGGCAGCTATCTGGTGGTTTTCGACACCGTGGTGGAGGACATGCCCGCCGACGCCTTCCCGGACCGCCCCTGGGGCCAGGGCGACAACCCCAAGACCGCCGTGCGCCAGTTCCTGGCCGAAAACGACCGCTTCGTGGTGGACCGCGACATCGAGCACAAGCTGCTCTTCACCGTCTGCCCCGAGGGCTATCTCAAGTGCGTGAAAGACTAGGGAGGCGGAAATGAGCCAAGAGCGCATCTTCGTTTCCGGCCCCTGGGTGACGGAGCGCGAAGTGGAGTACGTGGCCGAGGCCGCGCGCACCGCCTGGCTGGACAAGGCCGGGGAGTTCAACGCCCGCTTCGAGAAGGCCTTTGCCGGATACATCGGCTCGGCCCACGCCGCCAGCCTGCCCTCGTGCACCGCGGGCCTGCACCTCTCGCTGGCCGCGCTGGGCGTCGGCCCCGGCGACGAGGTCATCGTGCCGGACCTGACCTGGATCGCCTCGGCCGCGCCCATCAGCTACGTGGGCGCAACGCCCGTGTTCGCCGACGTGGACAGGTCCACCTGGTGTTTGGACGCCGCCTCGTTCGAGGCCTGCATCACCCCGCGCACCAAGGCCGTTATTCCGGTGGACCTGTACGGCGGCATGCCCGATTACGACGCCGTTCTGGCCGTGGCCGAAAAGCACAACATTCCGGTCATCGAGGACGCGGCCGAGGCCCTGGGCAGCAGTTGGCGCGGCCTGCGCGCCGGCAAACTGGGCCGCATCGGCGTGTACAGCTTCCACGGCTCCAAAACCATGACCACCGGCGAGGGCGGCATGCTCGTCACCGACGACGACGAGGTGTTCAAGCGCGTGCAGTTCCTGCGCGACCACGGCCGCATCCCCGGCGACGTGAGCTTCGTCAACGCCGAGGTGGCCTTCAAGTACAAGATGAGCGCCCTGCAGGCGGCCTTCGGCCTGGCCCAGGTGGAGCGCATTGAGGAACTGGTGGCGAAAAAGCGCCAGATCTTCGCCTGGTACGCCGAGCGTCTGACCGGTCTGCCCGGCGTAAGCTTGAACGCCGAACCCGCCGGCCTGCTGAACTCGTACTGGATGGTCACCGTGGTGCTGGACCCGGCCCTGGCCCGGTCCACCGGCCTGGACAAGGCCAGGCTCATGGCCCTGTTCAAGGCGCAAAACATCGACACCCGGCCCTTTTTCAGCCCGCTGTCGTCCATTCCGGCCTATGCAGGCACGCCGGAAGCCCAAAAAGCGCGCGCGCGCAACAAAACGGCCTATGCCATCGGGCCCTATGGCCTGAATTTGCCCTGCGGCATGACCCTGACCGAGGCCCAGGCCGACCGGGTCTGCGCGGCGTTCAAGCAGTTTCTCAACTCCAACCCGGGCGCGTAAGGCCTCAAGGATCCACGTCATGGAAGTCGTCCTGCTCTGCGGCGGGCTTGGCACCCGCCTGCGCGAAGAAACCGAATTCCGGCCCAAGCCCATGGTCAACATCGGCTCGCGGCCCATCTTGTGGCACATCATGAAGATCTTCGCCGCCCAGGGGCACACGGACTTTGTGCTGGCGCTGGGCTACAAGGGCGAAATGATAAAGGATTATTTCCTCAACTACGAGGCCATGAACAACGACATCACCCTGGAGCTGGGCAAGCCGGAAAAGGCCCAGCTGCACTCGTGCCACGAGGAATGCGGCTGGAAGATCACCCTGGCCAGCACCGGTGAAAAGGCCCTCAAGGGCGCGCGCCTCAAAAAGGTGCAAAAGTACGTCAAGGGCGACACCTTCCTGCTGACCTACGGCGACGGCGTGGCCAACGTGGACCTGGAGAAGCTCATCGCCTTCCACAAGTCCCACGGCAAAATCTGCACGCTCTCCGGCGTGAATCCGGCCTCGCGCTTCGGCGAGCTGAAGCTCGAAGGCGACCGGGTGCAGCGCTTCCACGAAAAGCCCACCGGACCCGGCGCGGGAGCCGACGCCTTCATCAACGGCGGATACATGGTCATGAACCGGGCCATCTTCGACCGCGTGACGGACGACGACTCCTGCGATCTGGAGTACGGCCCGCTGGAGCGGCTGGCCGAGGAAGGCCAGCTCATGGTCTACCGCCACCACGGCTTCTGGGCCTGCATGGACACCCTGCGCGACACCGAGTACCTGAACAAGCTCTGGGACGAGGGCCGGGCCGGCTGGAAGGTCTGGTAGGCCGGGAGCGGAAAGGAGAACCCATGCTGCGCGTCATGGACGGATTCTATCGGGGCCGCAAGGTGCTCGTCACCGGGCACACGGGCTTCAAGGGCGCGTGGATGTGCCTGCTCTTGGCCCGCGCCGGAGCCACGGTGCTGGGCTATTCCCTGGCCCCGCCGAGCCGGCCCAGCCTGTTCGGCCTGACCCGGCTGGACGCGGACCCGCCAGCGGGCCTGACGTCCCTCCACGCCGACATCCTGGACCTGCCGCGCCTTTCCCGCGCCGTGGCCGAGTTCGAACCCGAGGTGGTCATCCACATGGCCGCCCAGTCCCTGGTGCGTCCGTCCTACGAGGACCCCGCGGGCACCTTCGCCGTGAACGCCCTGGGCACCGTGAACCTGCTGGAGGCCTGCCGCCAGGCCCCGCTCAAGCCCGGCCAGCGCCGGGCCATCGTGATCGTCACCAGCGACAAGTGCTACGAGAACCGCGAGTGGGTGCACGGCTACCGCGAGACCGACCGCCTGGGCGGGCACGACCCGTATTCCGCCAGCAAGGGCTGCGCGGAAATCGCCGCCGCCAGCTTCGCGCGCTCCTTCTTTTCACCCGAGACCCTTTCCGCGCACGGCACTCTTGTGGCCACGGGCCGGGCGGGCAACGTCATCGGCGGGGGCGACTTCGCCACGGACCGCCTGGTGCCGGACATGGCCCGCGCCTTCGCCAAGGGCGAGGCCGTGCAAATCCGCCGCCCGGACGCGGTGCGGCCCTGGCAGCACGCCCTGGAGCCCGTCTCCGCCTACCTGCTTCTGGCGCGGCGCATGCTGGAGGACGGCCCCCGGTTCGCCGGACCCTGGAACTTCGGCCCAAGCAGCCGCGACGTGCGCACCGTGGGCGAGGTCGCGGCGCGCTTCGCCCAGCTCTGGGGACCGGGCGCGCGCCTGGAGCTGAACCCGGAACCAGGCCCGCACGAGGCCGGGCTGTTGACCCTGGACTGCGCCAAGGCCCACGCCCTGCTTGGCTGGCGGCCCCGCCTGGACCTGGACGCGGCCCTGGTCTGGACCTGTGGCTGGTTCCGCGCCTGGGCCGAGGCCAAAACCGACCTGCGCGCCCTGTGCGACACGCGCATTCAAGAATTTTTCGACGAGTAGCGCCATGGCCTGCCTGACCCTGCACCAAACGCCTCTGGACGGGCTTTTCGTGGTGGAAAGCCACCCCGTGGGCGACCAGCGCGGCGCCTTCGCCCGGCTGTTCTGCGCCGCAGAGCTTGCGCCCCTGGGCCTGCCCGGGCCCATCGCGCAGATCAACCACTCCTGCACCGGCGCCCGGGGCACCGTGCGCGGCCTGCACTTCCAGCGCCCGCCCAAGGCCGAGGCCAAGCTGGTGCGCTGCCTCAAGGGCCGCGTGCTCGACGTGGCCGTGGATCTGCGCGCGGGCTCGCCCACGTTCCTCAAGTGGCACGCCGTGGAGCTCTCGGCCGAGAATTTTTGCGCCTTCTACCTGCCGCGCGGCTTCGCCCACGGGTTCCAAACCCTCACGGACGACTGCGAGCTCTTGTACCTGCACACCGAATTTTACAGCCCCGCGCACGAGGGCGGCCTGCGCCACGACGACCCGGCCCTGGGCATCGCCTGGCCGCTGCCCGTGGCCGAGCTCTCCGCGCGCGACGCCGGCCATCCGCTGCTCGGGCCGGACTTCATCCCCCTGGAGATTTCATGAACTGCCGCTTCTGCACCACTCCGCTGTCCCAGGTCTTCCTCGACCTGGGCGCCGCGCCGCCGTCCAATTCCTTTCTCAAGCCGGGGGAGCTGAACGCCCCGGAGGTTTACTATCCGCTCAAGCTCTTCGTCTGCCCGGACTGCTTTCTGGTGCAGGTGGACGAGGTGAAGCGCAGCACGGAAATCTTTTCCGAGGACTACGTGTATTTCTCGTCGTTCTCCAGCACGTGGCTGGCCCACGCCAAGGCCTACGCCGAGGCCACGCTGCCGCGCCTGGGCCTGGGGCCAGATTCTCTGGTCATGGAGATCGCCTCCAACGACGGCTACCTGCTGCAATACGTGCAGGAGCGCGGCGTGCCGGTGCTGGGCATCGAGCCCACGGCCAGCACGGCCACGGCCGCCCGCGCCAAGGGCATCGAGACCCTGGAGGAATTCTTCGGCGTGGCCCTGGCCACCCGCCTGGCCGCCCAGGGCCGCCAGGCCGACCTCATCATCGGCAACAACGTGCTGGCCCACGTGCCGGACCTGAACGACTTCATCCACGGCCTGCGCGTCGCCCTCAAACCCGGCGGACTCATCACCATGGAGTTCCCGCACCTGTACCGCCTGGTGGAGTCGGCCCAGTTCGACACCGTGTACCACGAGCATTTCTCGTATCTTTCCCTGGCCACCGTGCGCCGCCTCTTCGCCGCCCACGGCCTGCGCGTGTTCGATGTGGAGGAACTGCCCACCCACGGCGGCAGCCTGCGCATCCACGCCCGGCTGGAGACCGATCCCCTGGCCCGGGACAGCGCCCGCCTGGATGCCGTGCTGGACATGGAGCGGGCCGCGGGCATGCAGACCCCGGCCTACTACCAGGGCTTCCAGGACCGGGTGGAGCGCATCAAGGCCGAGCTGCTGCGCTTTCTGGCCGAGCAGACCCTGGCCTGCAAAACGGTGGCCGCCTACGGCGCCGCCGCCAAGGGCAACACCCTGCTGAACTTCTGCGGGGTCAAGCCCGGGCAGGTGGCCTTTGTGTGCGACGCCAGCCCGCACAAGCAGGGCCGCTTCCTGCCCGGCAGCCGCATCCCCGTGCTCGCCCCGGATGCCATCCGCGAGCAACAGCCCGACTTCGTGCTCATTCTGCCCTGGAACATCAAGGCCGAAATCATGGCCCAGCTGGACTTCATCCGCCAGTGGGGCGGGCGCTTCGTGGTGCCCATCCCCAACCCGGAGATTCTGTAGATGGCAAACCCCGTCTCCAGCCGCATCCAGGGGCTCGACCGCCTGGAGCCCCGGCGCATCCTCTGCTGCCAGCTGCGGCAGATCGGCGACGTGCTCCTGCTCACGCCCAGCATCCACATGCTGAAAAAACGCTACCCCAACGCAGCCATCGACGTGCTGACCGAGTCCAAGTGCGCGCCCGTGCTGGAGAACAACCCGGAGATCAACCACGTCTGGGCCTTGGACCGCACCCTGGGCTCGCTGGATTCCCTGCGCTTTTACCGCACCGTCGGCACTGGCGGCGGTCAGGGCCGCTACGACATGATCATCGACTTCCAGCAACTGCCGCGCATCCGCTGGGTGCTCGCCTTGTCCGACGCGCCGGTGAAGCTTTCCTACCCGCCCCCTTGGTACAACCAGCTGTTCTACACGCACTGGGCCAAGGTTTCCGGCCCCTATGCCGCCAAGTGCAAGGCCGGGGTGCTCATGCACGCCCTGAATTTGCCCTGGGAGAACGACCCGCCGCGCGTTTACCTCACCGGAGCCGAAACACAGGCCGCGCGTGAAACCCTGGCCTCTTGGGGCCTTGGGCCGCAGCAGGCCCTGGTCACCCTCGGCTCCACACACCGCAGCCCCACGCGCCAGTGGCCCGCCCAAAACTACGCCCGGCTCATCACCCTGGCCGCGCAACAGCGCCCGGAGCTCTGCTTTTTCCTCACTTACGGACCCGGCGAGCAGGAAACCGCCACCCAGGTGCGCGACCTGTGCCTTGGGGCCGGGTTGCCGCCCGAAAGCCTTATTCTGCCGCCCAGGCTCACCACCCTGCGCGAGCTGGCCGCCATCCTGTCTTTGGCGCGACTGCACGTGGGCAACTGCTCCTCGCCCCGGCACTTCGCCGTGGCCGTGGGCACCAAAAGCCTCACCGTGCTCGGGGCCTCCAGCAACGCCTGGACCTACCCCGGCCCAGGACACGAGGACATCAGCCTGGGCCTGCCCTGCCAGCCCTGCGGCGAGTCCGGCTGCCCGCAGAACCTGAAGTGCCTGACCGACCTTGCGCCGGAGAAGGTGCTGGAACGGATGCTGGCCCTGCTGGACGGGTAGGACAGGAAGAAGACTCTTTCTGGGGAATCATCCCCCCAGAACCCCGCCCTCAACCGGGTTGGCCCGGCCCATTTTCCGCAAGCAAAGAGCTCCTTCCGGCGCGGTTGCCAGAAGGAGCTCCTTGTTTTTTGTGCGTCCGGAGAGCGCCGGGCCTACAGTTTCGACTTAAGCACGATGTCCGTTATTGGCCCGCGCGACTTTTCGCCCTTCAAGACCATGTGCGCGTAATTTTTGAAGCCTTTCAGCTTTTTCACCGTCCAGTTCAGGCCGTTGTTGCTCTCGTTCAGGTACGGGTTGTCCACTTGGCGCGTGTCGCCCAGGCAGATGCACTTGACCCCCTCGCCCATGCGCGTGAGCAACGCGCGCGTTTCCCCGCGCGAAAGGTTCTGCATCTCATCCACAATGACCACGCAGTTCTCCAGGTTCATGCCCCGGATAAAAGCGATGGGCTGGATGACGAAGCGCTTGGGGTTCAGCTTCAGCACATCGGCCTGCGCGTCCTGGAAGACGCGGTTGGCGGGCCGGATCTCGTGCAGCTTCAGCAGCAGGTCCGTGATGTAGCGCACATACGGCCCCATCTTTTCGTCCACATCGCCGGGCAAAAAGCCCATCTTGGCGCCAATCTCCACCACCGGCTTCACCAGATAGATGCGCTTGAACGGGTTGTCCTTGCGCTCCAGCGTCAGATACAGCGCCACGGCCAGGGCGAGGTAGGTCTTGCCGTACCCGGCCTCGGACTGCACGGAGACCAGGTCGATGCGCGGGTCGAGCATGAGCTCCAGCGCCAGGTTCTGGTACACGGTGCGCGGTTTGAGCCCCCAGATCTCGTGGCTGTAGCCGATGGGCTTGGGGCCGTCCGGGCCGTGGAACACCGGGGTTCCATTCTCCCAGCGGAAGGAGTTGGGCACGGGCTCCTCATCCTCCTCCACGAAACCGGTGTAGATTTGCGATTCGCTCTGGAACGGCACGGAGTCGCGGTAGCCCTCGCAGGGGATGCCGGAAACCCGCGCCTTGAGCTGCAGGATGCGGTCGTTGGTGACGAGGATGGGCTCGGCCAGCGGATGGTGGCTGATCTCGCGCAGGATGCGGTCGTCGGGTGATTCGTCCGTGGCCAGCGGCAGGGCGCTGCCGCCGGGCGGAAAGATGTGCACGTCCGGGTCGGAAAGGATGGTGGTGACGGCCAGGGCCACCACATGCCCCAGGCGCGGGTCGCGCTTCAACCGGTCCAGTTCCGTCAGCACGGTGTAGGGAATGTGGATGTTGTTGTCCTGGCCGTTTCTGAGGGCCTGGACGCATTTGGGATTTTCAATGAGCACGTTGGTGTCGAGCACGAAATTTTTCGATGCCATTAGGATCCCTTGGGCTTTGGGTTTCGGCCTCGGGGCGGGCCGCAGGGTCCCCTGTCGACGTGCTAGGTGTGTGTATTTTTTGGTGTCACCTCCAGGAAACAAGCCCTGCTGGCCAATGGTTTTAAAGATTCTCTAAACATTTGCCGGGCAGAAATCCAGCGCAAATTCGCAGCGCGGATGTGACGATGCCGTGACGGCGGAGTTGTTGGAGTGCTGAGACGGCAGAGCCCCGGCCCGGCGGAAACGCCGGGCCGGGGCCATTTTGTTGCAACCGCTTGACTGCTCCGCCGGGCGGGCGTTTCAAAAAAGCAGCAAGAACGTCCGCAGGCGCACGCCCCCGAGCTTATTCCGCCTGTCCCTCGCGCTTCAGGTCGGCCACCAGCACACGCAGGCTCTCGGCCTGCTCGGCCAGGTCGCGGATGGCGATGTTGGTCTGCTGCATGCTCGCCACCGTGTCGCTGGCGATGGAGTTGATCTGGTCCACGGCCTGGTTGATCTCCTCGCTTGCGGCGGACTGTTCCTCGGCAGCGGTGGCGATGCTTTGCACCTGCAGGGCCGTGTTCTCGCTCATGCGCACAATCTCGTCCAGGGCCTCGCCCGACTGGCGCACCAGGCCGGTGGATTCGGCGATGGCCCGGGCGGCGTCCTCCATGCCCTCCATGTTCAGGCGCGAAACCTCCTGCACGGCGTGCACGGTGTCGCCCACTTCCTTGGTGGCGCTCATGGTCTTTTCGGCCAGCTTGCGCACTTCGTCGGCCACGACCGCAAAGCCTCTGCCCGCGTCGCCCGCTCTGGCCGCCTCGATGGCGGCATTGAGCGCCAGCAGGTTGGTCTGGTCGGCAATGTCGGAGATGACGTTCATGATCTGGCTGATGTCCTGGGCCCGCTGGCCCAGGGTGTCCATGTTGCCCTTGAGCCCCGTGGAGAGCTTGAGCAGCGCCTCCATGGCGGCCACGGACCGGCCCACCACGGCGTTGCCGTCCGAGGCGCGCGTGCGGGCGGTCTCTGCGCCGTCGGCGGCCTGGGTGGCGTTCTTGGCCACCTCCAGCACCGTGGCGTTCATCTCCTCCATGGCGGTGGCGGTCTCGGTGATGCGCTCCTTCTGGACTTCGGTGGAGCGGTTGATGTTCTCGGCCTGGCCGGAAATTTCCTCCGAGGCGGAGGACAGACGCTCCACAACGGTCTCCAGACGGTTGGCGGCGGCCAGCAGGCCCTCTTGGCGGGCGCGCACGGCCTGAACCTTGGCCTCATTGGCCTCGACCGTGGCCTTTTCCGCAGCCTGGGCCTTGTCCTCGGCCTCGCGGGTCTTGGCGGTAATCTGGGCCATGTTCTCGCGCAGGGTGCCCACCATGGTGTTCAGCGAGCCCTCGAGCCTGGTGATCTCGTCGCGCCCGACAACGGGCAGGGCCACGTCCAGGTGGCCCGCGGCCACGTCCTCCGCGGCCTTGGAGGCGGCCAGCAAGGGCCGCACGATGCTGCGGAAGATCATGATGGACAGCGGCAGCACGCCCAGCGCCAGCAAAGCCAGCACCACGCCGGCGATGAGCAGCACGGCGCTCTTGACCATGTCGTTGATGGCGGAACTGATGCTGGCCTTCTTTTCGTCGATGGCGTCGATGTAGACCCCGGTGCCGATCCAGTACTTGGTGCCGGGGATCGTTTCCGCGTAGCTGAGCTTGGGTTGCAGACCCTTGCCCGGCTTGTCGAAGACATATTCCACGAACCCGCCGCCCTTGCCTGCGGCCTCGGCCAGCAGCTTAACATAGGGCACGCCGTTCTTGTCCGCTGAGGCGCTCATGTCCTTGCCCGCGAGTTCGGGCTTGGGCGGCACGGTGACGACCACGGTGCCCTCATAAATGAAGAAGTAGCCGGATTCGTCGGCTTCGAAGCGGATGTCCTTCACGGCCTCCCGCGCGATGCCGGTCTGGATGGCCTTGTCCGCCGGCGCGCCCTTGAGGGCCTCGGCCGTGGACAGCGCCAGGGCATGCACCGAGACCTTGAGCTTCTCCTTCTGGCCTTCGAACATCACCTGCTGGGTTTGCCCAACGGCGTAGTCGCGGACCTGGAGCAGCTGATGCGTAAAGGCCCCGCCCACCAGGGCGGCAAAAACGATGGCGATGGCGATGAGCAGAATGATGCGGGCCCGGATGGTGATTGTGCGCATGGCTCCCCCTTGCCCCCTGGCCTGGGCCGTTGAGGAAACGGCCAGCCTGGAGAGGCTTAATTCCTGCATACCATGCTCTTTTCTTTGGAGCAAGAGTGCGCGGCGGAATTCCCCGGTCCAGGCCGGGTCGTGTCAGTCCTGGGGGCAGTCGATGTCGGCGCAGAGGATGCAGGAGCGGTTGTCGCGGTCCTTGTAGGCGGCGGAGATGGTGATGCAGCGGTTGCCGGAGGCCAGCGAAATGTACGGCGGAGTGGTGAACTTGGGCAGACCCGCGCGCAGGGGAAGGTAGTACTCCTTCAGGGAGTGGTCCGCGCCCACGCGGGCGGGCTCGTAGATGAAACGCTTGCGCTTGCGCAGCTTGGCCGGGTTGCAAATGGTGCCGGAGAGCTGCACGCCCTTGGCGTTCAGGACATACAGGCACTCGATCTGCTCGCACTCGTCGATGAAGCAGGTCAGAGCCTGGTCGAGCCCGGTGGAGCCCAGGGTTCCCAGCTGCGCGCACAGGTTCAGCACCAGGGCGTCGTGCCGGGCATACAGGGCCTTTTGCGCGGCAAAGCGCTCCGTGGCGTGGGTGCGGAACTTCTGCGCCAGGTACTCGATACGCTCGCCGATGGTCTCGGCCTGGGGCATGTTGCGCGAGGGACGGCCGAAGTAGAAGCCCTGGAACACGTCCACGCCAATCTCCAGCAGGCGCAGGATATCCTCCTGGCGCTCCACGCCCTCGGCCAGAGCCAGGGAGCCGAGGCGCGAGGCCATCTGCACGAAGCTTTTGACCACCTCCAGGCGCGTCATGTGGCCGTCCACGCCGGAAACCAGGCTGCGGTCAAGCTTCAGCACGTCGGGCCGCAGCAGGGGAATGCGGTCCAGGTTGGAGTGGCCCACGCCCACATCGTCCAGGGCGATGAGAAAACCGTTCTTGCGGTAATAGCTGACAAAATCTGCCAGCGCGGCGGTGTCGCGCGCGCGCGACTCCACGATCTCGATGAGCACGTTGTTGGGGTTGATGCCGGCTTCCTTCACCGCGTGCAGCAGGTACCCGGAGCGCGCCACATCGGCATCGATGGCGTGGCCGTCGACATTGAGGGAGAGCAGCAGGCCCTTGTTCTTGGCGTGGATGGGGGCGAAGGCCGCCATGGCCTTTTTGCGGCACAGGCGGTCCAGCTCCAGCAGGCAGCCCGCCTCATGGGCCATGCGGAACAGCTCCTGGGGGGGAATGTCCTCGCCGGGGGCGGTGCAGCGCGTCAGGGCCTCCACGCCCAGCAGCGCCTTGCGCTTGATGGACACAAGAGAATGGAACGCGGTGTCGATCCACTCGCGCTCGATGATCTCCCGGATGCTGACTGCTTCGGCCGTGTTTTCCATAGTGCTGAGGCTCGTAAAAGCAAGACGCGGGCCACAGCGACAACGCCATGGCTTTACACGTTTTATCAACCAGAACGCGGGGCCGGCCGACAAAACATGTACATTTTTGTAAAATATTCAAAAGCATCTATACAGAAATGGTCAAAGACAAAACATGGCAAATACCTCGAAAAAACTGTTGACAGTCCGCAGCGGCGCGGGTAGATGCTCACCCATGAACCTCTCCGAAGCCAACAATACCTCTTTCTCCTTTAGCCAGTACTGGTATTATTGGTTTAGCCGCGCCTGCGGCCTGGGAGAGGTTTGTTGACGGAGACAGGACGTTAACCAAAGCCTCTTCAGGAAGGGCCGCAGGCGAAAGCCGGCGGCCCTTCTTTTGTTTCACCGCCGGTTGACTCCGCTGCCCCCGTTGAGGCGCAAACCAGACCAAAGGAGCAGGCCATGCACATCGGAAAAGCTATCAGGCTGGAGCGCATCTTCAACCGCAACACCAAGCGCACCATCATCGTGCCCATGGACCACGGCACCACGGTGGGCCCCATCGCGGGCATCGTCGACATGCGCGAGGCCGTCGGGTCCGTGGTCGAGGGCGGCGCCAACGCGGTGTTGATGCACAAGGGCTTGGTCCGCTGCGGCCACAGAAGCCAGGGCAAAGACATCGGCCTCATCGTCCACCTTTCCGCCAGCACCACCCTCTCCCCCTTCCCCAACGCCAAAACCCTCGTGGGCACCGTTGAAGACGCCATCCGCCTCGGCGCCGACGCCGTGAGCGTGCACGTGAACCTGGGCGACGAGACCGAGGCCAAGATGCTGGCCGACTTCGGCCAGGTGACGAGCACCGCCCAGAGCTGGGGCATTCCCGTGCTGGCCATGGTGTACGCCCGCGGCCCCAAGGTGCGCAGCGAATTCGATCCCGAGATCGTGGCCCACTGCGCCCGCGTCGGCGTGGAGCTCGGCGCCGATGTGGTCAAGGTGCCCTACACCGGCGACGTGGACACCTTCGGCCATGTGGTGGACGCCTGCTGCGTGCCCGTGGTCATCGCCGGCGGCCCCAAGCTCGACAGCACCAAGGCCTTCCTCCAGATGGTCCACGACTCCATCAGCGCGGGCGGCTCCGGCCTTTCCGTGGGCCGCAACATCTTCCAGCACAAGAACCCCTCGCTGCTGACCCAGGCCCTGGCCAAGGTGGTGCACGAGGACGTGGACGTGGACGTGGCCATGGAAATGCTTGCGGGCAAGGAATAGGCGTCATGAAGCAGATCATCTTCAAGGCCATCCCCTTCCAGAAGAAGCTGGTGACGCTGGCGCTGGAGTCCGGGGTGGACGCCATTTTGACCGAGGCCGCCAAGGCCGACCAGGTGCGCGCGCTGGGCCGCGTCACGGTGCTTACCGAGGCCGAGCTGCCGACCCTGCCGCTGTGCTCCAAGGCCGACGAAGAGGCCGCCACGGCGCTTTTGCGCTCCGGCACGCAGGTTTCGCTGGCCAAAGGCTGGGAGATCATCCCGGTGGAGAACATTCTGGCGCAGGGCACGGGCCTGGCCCTGGAATGCGAGAGCTTCGACCGCGCGGTGCTGGCCGCGGGCATTCTGGAGCGCGGGGCCGACGCCATCGTGGTGCTGCCCGAGGCCGCGGCCGAGCTCAAGGCCATCGTGGCCGAGCTCAAGCTCTCCCAGGGGCAGCTGAACCTGGAGCGCGCCGTGGTGACGGAGATAGCCCCGGCCGGCCTGGGCCACCGGGTCTGCGTGGACACCATCTCCATGCTCCGGCGCGGCCAGGGCATGCTGGTGGGCAACTCCAGCGCCTTCACCTTCCTGGTGCACGCCGAAACCGAGTCCAACCCCTACGTGGCCGCGCGGCCCTTCCGGGTCAACGCCGGGGCCGTGCACGCCTATGCCGTGCTGCCCGGAGACAAGACCTGCTACCTGGAGGAGCTTTCCGCCGGGCGCGAGGTGCTCATCGTGGGCGCGGACGGACGCACCAGCCTGACCACCGTGGGCCGCGTGAAGATCGAAGTGCGCCCCATGCTCAAAATCACCGCCACGGTGAAGGCCCCGGACGGCAGCGAAGTTTCCGGCCAGGTGTTTTTGCAGAACGCGGAGACCATCCGCGTCACCGGCGTGGACGGCACGCCCATCAGCGTGGTCACCCTCAAGCCCGGCGACGAGATTCTGTGCCGCACCGACGTTGCGGGCCGCCACTTCGGCATGCGCATCGCCGAAGACATCAAGGAGGGCTAGCCACGTGAGCGACGAGACGCCCAAGCCCGACCTTGCCACCCTGCGCGCCGAGATAGACACCATCGACGACGGCATCGTGGAGCTCTTGAACCGCCGCGCGGCCATCAGCATCGGCGTGGGCCGCACCAAGCAGGACTCCCCGGACACCGTGTTCAAGCCCTTCCGCGAGAAGGAGATCATGGACCGGCTGGCCAGCCACAACCCCGGCCCCCTGCCGGAAAGCCACCTGCACGCCATCTACCGCGAGATCATGAGCTCGTCGCGCCGGTTGCAGCGCCCGGAGCGCGTGGTCTACCTGGGGCCGGAGGGCACCTTCAGCTACTTCGCGGGACTGGAGTACATGGGCCGCAGCGCGGAGCTGACGCCCAAGGCCACCTTTGAGGAGATCTTCCGCGCCGTGGCCGACGGCGAGGCCGAGCTCGGCGTGCTGCCGCTGGAAAACTCGCTCCAGGGCACCGTGGGCCAGGTGGTCGACCTGTTCATGCTCTTTCCGGTGTACATCCAGGCCGAGCTGTTCTGCCGCATCACCCATTGCCTGATGGGCAAGGCCGACTTCCCGGCGGACGTGAAGGAAATACACTCCCACCCGCAGCCGCTGGACCAGTGCTCCACCTGGCTCAAGAACAACATGCCCGGCCGCACCCTGGTGCCGGAGAACAGCACCGCCGCCGCCGCGGAAATAGCGGCCCAGCGCGGGCGCGAGGTCGCCACCGTGGGCCACATCCGCCTGGCCGACCGCTACGGGCTGAACATCCTGGCCGCGCACATAGAGGACATGCCGGACAACTGGACGCGCTTCCTCATCATCGGCCCCCGCGTCAGCCAAGGCGGCAACCGCGACAAGACCTCGCTCCTGTTCACCGTGCCGGACAAGCCCGGCGCCCTGGCCGGAGTGCTCGACACCTTCGCGGGCCGCGCCATCAACATCACCAAGCTGGAGTCGCGCCCCATGCGCGGCGAAAAGTGGAAGTACGTGTTCTTCACCGACCTGGAGTGCGACCTTTCGCGCATGGAATATGACAGCTTCCTGGCCGACCTGCGCGAGCAATGCCACACCCTGCGCATTCTCGGCTCCTACCCCACCGGCCCGCACCTGGACGCGGGGGGGAGACAATAATGTCACAGTTGGTCTGCCATGTGGTTGTCGCCGCCCCGGCATCCAAGTCCCTGTCGCACCGCGCGCTCATCGGCGCGGCGCTGGCCAACGGGGAGTCGCGCCTTTCCGGCGTGCTGGAAAGCCAGGACACGGAACGCACCATGGCCTGCCTTGCGGCCTGCGGCGCGCGCTTCAAGCGCACGGACGCGGGCGAATACACCGTCCTGGGCATGCCGGATGGGCCTGAGGGCGGCGCGGAAAGCGCCCCCGCCGACTTGAACGTGGGCGAAAGCGGCACCACCTGCCGCCTGCTGGCCGGAGTCGTGGCCGCTGGCCGGGGGGCCTTCCGCATCCACGGCGAAGGCCGCATGCACGAACGCCCCCTGGGCGAGCCCGCCCGGGCCCTTGCCCCCCAGGGCGTGCGTTTCGACTGGGAAAACAAACACGGCTACCCCCCCGTGCTGATAACGACCCAGGGCCTGCCCGGCGGCGACATCGACGTACGCCTGGAGGAAAGCAGCCAGTACCTTTCGGGCATCCTCCTCGCCGCGCCCCTGGCCAAAAGGCCCATGACCATCACCATCTCCGGGTCCAAGGCCGTGAGCTGGCCCTATGTGGCGCTCACGCTCCAGACCATGCAGGACTTCGGCGTTCCCGCTGTGGTGGAAACCATGACCAACGGCGGCTTCGTGCCGGCGGACCACACCGGCGTGGAGCGCGTGGAGCCGGGAGGGCTGCGCTTCCGCATCCAGCCGGGCCGCTACCGCCCCGGCCGCCTGTGCGTTGAGGGCGACTGGAGCAACGCCTCGTATTTTCTGGCCGCCGGCGCGGTGGGCAAACGGCCCGTGCGCGTTTCCGGCCTGCGCCAAGATTCGCTCCAGGGCGACCGCGCCATCCTGGACATCCTGGCCGCCATGGGCGCGCAGGTGAGCTGGAACGCGGACGGCGACACGGTCACCGTGTCCCCGCGCCCGCTTACCGGCATCCATGTAGACATGGGCGCCTGCCCGGACCTGGTGCCCACCGTGGCCGTGGCCGCCTGCTTCGCCACCGGCCCCACCACCATCGTCAACGTGGCCCACCTGCGCATCAAGGAAAGCGACCGCCTGGAGGCCCTGGCCACGGAGATCGCCAAAACCGGCTGCGCCACGCAGATGCTCGAAGACGGCCTGGTCATCACGCCCGCGCCGCTGCTCAAGGGCCTCCCCATAGCGTTCAACACGCGCGGCGACCACCGCCTGGTCATGGGCCCGGCGCTGTTCGCCCTGGCGGGCATTTCGCCCGTGTTCGACAACCCCGGCTGCGTGGCCAAGAGCTTTCCCGGCTTCTGGAAAACCTGGGGCCCCGTGCTCGAAGGGGCCAACGCATGACCCTTGCCCAGCGCATCCGACACATCGCCATAGTGGGCGCGCGCGGCCAGATGGGGGCGCTCTTCGTGCGCGCCTTCCACAAAGCCGGCTTCACGGTGACCAGCCTGGACCGGCCCTACGACCCGGACGGCAGCGGCGAGACCATCCGCGCGGCCCTGGCCGGGGCCGGCCTGGTGATCCTGTCCGTGCCGGTTACGGCCATGCGCGCCGTGGCCGTGCAGCTGGCGCCGTTTCTGGACAAGAACGCCATCCTCTGCGATGTCTGCTCCGTGAAGGTGAACCCCCTGGCCCAGATGCTGGAGGCCTATGCCGGGCCGGTGGTGGGCACGCATCCGCTGTTCGGGCCGGTTATTCCGGAGGGCTTTCCCCCGCGCGTGGCCGTAACGCCGGGACGCGACTTCCCGGGCGGACACGGCGGCGCGCCCGAGGCCGTGGGCGACGTGTTCGCCCGCGCCGGGTTTGAGCCCTTCGCCAGCACGGCAGAGGAGCACGACCGGGCCATGGCCGTGGTGCAAGGCCTTAATTTCATCACCACCGTGGCGTACCTGGCGGCGGCACGCCAGACCCCCGGCATCGAAAATTTCCTCACCCCGTCCTTTGAGCGCAGGCTCGAGGCGGCACGCAAGATGTTGACCAAGGACCGTGAGCTGTTCCAGCTCATCGCCGAGGACAACCCCTACCTGCAGGAGACCGTGCGCCAGTTCACGGCCTACCTGGACCTGGCCGCCGGGGGCGATCTTGATCTGCTCTCCGCCAGGGCCTCCTGGTGGTGGCGCGACATGGCATAGGGGACGCGGCTTTCGCCCAAGGGCGGAATATGACGGTACTGTTGGCCGCGTCCCAGGGTGGGGCGCGGTCTTTTTTTTCAAGAAACGGAGGACTTCCATGGACATTTGCCTGAAACACTACGGAAAATGGCTCCCTGCCGACGTGCAGACGCCCATCAGCCTGTATCTGGGCCTGGTGGGCGACCAGCCGGGCATCCTCTTGGAAAGCGCAGAGGTGGACGGCCGCCTTGGCCGGTACAGCCTCATCGCCTGGGACTTCCGCCTGAGCGCCACCCCGGTGGACGGCAAGCTCAAGCTGGAGATCCACGACGAGCGCCTGGCCCCCCTGGCCGCCCTGGAGGGCAAGGACTACATGGAAGGCGTGCGCGAGCTCTTAAAAAGCATCGACATCGAGCAGCCGGCCCTGAAGGAGCCCCTGCCCGCGCTGACCCGCTCGCTGCTGGGCTATTTGGGCTACAGCGTTGGCGGCATGCTGGAGCCCAAGCTTGAGGCCTGCATGCCCCCGGACAAGGCCGAGGCCCGCCTGGTGCTGCCGGCCCAGGTGGTGCTGTACGACCACCTGCGCCACCGCTGCTGCTACCTCTCGCTGGACGACAACGGCGGCCCCAAGCCCGCCAAGCTGGGCAACGCGGGCAGCTTTGAGCTGAACACCGAGGAGCCCACGGCCACCCCCGGACGCGAGGAGTACATGGAACAGGTGCGCGAGGCCAAGCGCCTCATCACCGAGGGCGAAGGCATCCAGCTGGTGTTCTCGGTGCGCTTCGCCACCCCGTTCTCGGGCGAGCCCTTCGGCGTGTACCGCCGCCTGCGCCAGGCCAACCCCTCGCCGTTCATGTTCTTCATGCGCTTCGAGGAAGAGACCCTGCTCGGCAGCTCGCCGGAGATGATGGTCAACTGCCAGGCCGGAAGGCTGGAGGTACGGCCCATCGCGGGCACGCGTCCGCGCGGCGTCACCGAGGCCCAGGACATGGCCTTTGAAAAGGAGTTGCTGGCCGACCCCAAGGAGCGCGCCGAGCACGTGATGCTGGTGGACCTGGGCCGCAACGATTTGGGGCGCATCGCCACCCCGGGCAGCGTGGAGGTTGCCAAGTTCATGCGCGTGGAGCGTTTCTCCCACGTCATGCACCTGACGAGCTATGTGGAGGCGGATCTGCGCGAGGGCCTGGACGCCATCGACGTGCTGCAGTCCACCTTCCCGGCTGGCACCGTGGCGGGCGCGCCCAAGATCTGGGCCATGGAAACAATCGCCCGCGTGGAGACACTGCCGCGCGGCCCTTACGCCGGGGCCATGGGCTGGCTGGGCCTGGGCAAAGGCAAGGTCAACCTGGGCACGGGCATCACCATCCGCAGCATGTGGATGCGCGACGGCGTGTGCAACTGGCAGGCCGGGGCGGGCCTGGTGTACGACTCGGACCCGGAAAAGGAATGGCTGGAGTGCAACAACAAGGCCCGCATCATCCGCGAGATTCTTACCTCCAAGGGGGTTGGCGATGTTTTTGCTGATCGATAACTTCGACTCCTTCACCTTCAATCTGGTGCAGGCCTTCCAGCAGCTTGGGGCCGACCCCGTGGTGCTCAGGAACGACCGCGCGGAGCTGCTGGACCCGGCCTTTGTGGCGGGGCTCTCGCGGGTGGTCATTTCCCCCGGCCCCAGCAGGCCGGAGAACGCGGGCAATTGCCTGCGGTTTTTGGCGCTGCTGGAAAAAACCGGCATGCACGTGCCCACCCTGGGCGTGTGCCTGGGCCACCAGACCCTGGGCCACTTCGCCGGGGCCAGCGTGGTCCGGGCCGAGCGCATCATGCACGGCAAGACGAGCATGGTGGAGCACGACGGCACGGACGTTTTCGCCGGGCTGGACAACCCCTTCGAGGTCTGCCGCTACCATTCGCTCTTGGTGCTGGCGCACGAGGCCCCGGAAAAGCTGCGCGTGACGGCAAAAACAGCCGAAGGCGAAGTCATGGGCATGTGCTACACCGACCGTCCCTGGAGCGGCGTGCAGTTCCACCCGGAGTCCATTCTGACCCCGGACGGACCGAAACTCCTGGCGAACTTCCTCGCCTGCACCAAGGCTTAACGGAGGCAGACCACCATGACCGAGAACATGCGCGACATTCTGGACGCCCTGGGCAACGGCGTCAACCTCACCGAAGCCCAGGCGGACGACGCCTTCGCCCAGCTCTTCGAGGGGCTTTTGACCCCGGCCCAGGCCGGAGCGCTGCTCATGGGCCTGCGCGCCAAGGGCGAGACGCCGGTGGAACTGGCCTGCGCCGCCCGCGCCGGTCTGGCCAAGGCCCGGCTGGTCAGGGGCCTGCCCACGGACAAGCCCATCCTGGACATCGTGGGCACCGGCGGCGACCGCTCCAATAGCTTCAACTGCTCCACGGCCGTCTCGCTGTATCTGGCGGCCCTGGGCCACCGCGTGGTGAAGCACGGCAACCGCGCCGTGTCGTCCTCCAGCGGCAGCGCCGATGCCCTGGAGGGCCTGGGCGTGCCGCTCAACATCGGGGCGGACCAGGTGGCGGACGAGTTGGCCAAGGCCGGTTTCGTGTTTCTGTTCGCGCCCAACTTCCACCCCTCGTTCGCGCACATTGCGCCCGTGCGCCGGGAAATGGGCGTGCGCACGCTCTTCAACCTCATGGGCCCGCTCTTGAACCCCGCCCGGCCCAGCCACCAGTTGCTGGGCGTGGGGCTCAAGGGCTCGCTCAGGCTCATGGCCGACACCCTGGCCCTCACCGCGCCCACGGTCCACGCCCTGGTGATCCACGGCGCGGCGGGCAGCGCGGGCGGCTTCGACGAGCTGACGCCCTTCGGCCCGGTGACGGGCTTCGCGGTGGAGGCGGGCAAGGTGGCCCCCTTCCACCTGGACCCGGCGGAGGTGGGACTTTCCGGCTTCTTGCCGGATGACGTGCGCGTGGCCGACAAGGCCAGCGCCCTGGCCGCCATCAAGGCCGTGCTCACGGGCAAGGGCAACGCGGCCATGCAGGCCATGACCGCCCTGAACCTGGGCGCGGCCCTGCACCTGGCCACGGGCAGGGCGCTGGCCGCCTGCGTGGCCGAGGCCAAACAGGCCGTGGCCGATGGCGCGGCCAGGAGGTTCGCCGGTGAGTAACAACATGCTGGAGCGCTTCCGCGAGGCGCAACTGCCGGGCATTCTCCGGCTGCGCAAGCTGGCCGAGGCCGGAGAGCTGCCCGAGCCGTGGACGTTCGAGGGCAACGCCGAGCGGCCCGCCTTCGCCAGAGTTCTGCGGGGAGCCGGAGCGCCCGCGGTCATCGCCGAGTACAAGCGCGCCTCGCCCTCGCGCGGGGTCATCAACCTGGAGCTTTCCCCGGCGGACGTGGCCCGCATGTATGCCCAGAACGGCGCGGCGGCCTTCTCCGTGCTCACGGAGCAGGCCCACTTCCAGGGCAGCCTGGGCTTTCTGGCCGACATGGCCTTTGCCGGGGCGCCCATGCTGCGCAAAGACTTCCTCATCGACCCGGCGCAGGTGCTGGAGACGGCGGCCACCCCGGCCTCTGCGCTGCTGCTCATCATGCGCATGTTCCCCGGCGCGGCCGATGTGCGGGAGATGCTCGCCCTGTGCCGCGAGCACAGCCTGGAGGCCGTGTGCGAGGTCTTCGACGAGGCCGACCTGGACATGGCCCGCTGGGCCGGGGCCGAAATCATCCAGGTGAACAACCGCGACCTGGACCGCCTGACCACGGACCTCGACGTGTCGCGCCGGCTGGCCCCGCTCAAGGGCAGCGGCGAGCTGTGGATCAGCGCCAGCGGCCTGGACGACCCGGACCAGCTGCGCGAGATGGCCGATCTGGGCTTCGACGCCGTGCTGGTGGGCACCTCGCTCATGAGCAGGCCCGACCCCGGCGCGGCCCTGGCGCAGCTGACCGCCGTGGGCGCGGAACGCAAGGCCCGGCGCGAGGCCGAACGCGAGGCCGCGCAGGAGAGGCAGCGGTGAGCCGTCTGCTGGTCAAGGTTTGCGGAATGACCAGCGAGGCCGATGCGCGGCTTTGCGCGCGGCTGGGCGCCGACCTGCTCGGGTTCATCTTCCACCCGCGCAGCCTGCGCTGCGTGGAGCCGGCGCTGCCCGCGTCCCTCAACATGCCGCTGATTCTGAAGGTCGGCGTGTTCGTGGACCAAAGCCTGGACGAGACCCTGGCCCTCATGGAGGCCGGGCGCCTGGACCTGGCGCAGCTGCACGGCGGCCAGGACCTGGCCTTCTGCGCGGCCCTGGCCAAGGCCTTGAGCCCGCAGCGCGTCATCAAGGTGGTCTGGCCGGAAAAAGCGGGCAGCCAAGAGGCCTTCCAGGCCGGGCTGGACCGTTTCGCGCCGCACTGCTGCCTGTTCTTGGCCGATGCGGGCCAGGGCGGCGGCGGGCATGGCCGCACCATCGATGGCGAGGTGCTCGCCAAGGCCGCGTTTCCGCTGCCCTGGCTGCTGGCCGGTGGCCTCGGCCCCGCGACCATCGGCCCCATGCTTTCCCGGTTCAGGCAGTGCGGGCAAAAGCCGGCCGGCCTGGACCTCAATTCCGGCGTGGAATCCGCGCCGGGCATCAAGGACGAAACCCTGCTGCGCGCGGCCTTTGCGGCCATCGACGCGGCACAAAACTGCGAGGTGACCCCGTGAAAAAAGGCTATTTCGGCGACTTCGGCGGCCAGTTCGTGCCCGAACTGCTCATGCCGCCGCTCATCGAACTGGAGGAAGCCATGGAGCGCATCCTGCCCTCCAAGGACTTCCAGGACGAACTCAACAGCGAGTTGACCCACTTCGTGGGCCGTCCCACGGCGCTGACCTTCTGCCCCAACCTCTCGCGCGAGACGGGGCTTAAGCTCTGGCTCAAGCGCGAAGATTTGGCCCACGGCGGCGCGCACAAGGTCAACAACACCATCGGCCAGGCGCTGCTCGCCAAGAAGCTGGGCAAAAAGCGCCTGTTGGCCGAAACCGGCGCGGGCCAGCACGGCGTGGCCTCGGCCCTGGCCGCCGCGCGCCTGGGCCTTGAGTGCACCATTTACATGGGCGCCACCGACGTGGAGCGCCAGAGCCTCAACGTGCGCCGCATGAAGCTCTTCGGGGCCGAGGTGGTGGCGGTGGACTCCGGCACCAAAACCCTGAAGGACGCCATCAACGCCGCCCTGCGCGCCTGGATAGCCGAGCAGGAGACCACCCACTACTGCTTCGGCACCGCCGCCGGGCCGCATCCCTTCCCGCTTCTGGTGCGCGAGCTGCAAGCCGTCATCAGCCGCGAGGCGCGGGGCCAAATGCTCGACCAGGCCGGACAGCTGCCCGACTACGTGGTGGCCTGCGTGGGCGGCGGGTCGAACGCCATCGGCGCGTTCCACGAGTTCGTGCCCGACGCGAAGGTGAAGCTGGTGGGCGTGGAGGCCGCGGGTTCCGGCAAGCCCGGCGACTGGCACTCCGCCCCGCTTTCCAAGCAGGGCAGCCCCGGCGTGCTGCACGGCATGCACACCCAGCTCATCCAGACCGTGGAGGGCCAGATTCTGCCCTCGCACTCCATAGCCCCCGGGCTGGACTACCCCGGCGTGGGCCCGGAGCACGCGGCCTACCAGGCCTCGGGCCGGGCGCAGTATGTGTCCGTCACCGACGACGTGGCCCTGGACGCCTTTGTGACCCTGTGCCGCCTCGAGGGCATCATGCCCGCCCTGGAAAGTTCGCACGCGCTGGGCTGGGTGCTCAAAAATGCGGGCGGGCTCAAGCCCGGCAGCCACGTTGTCGTCTGCCTTTCCGGCCGCGGCGACAAGGACCTGGACATCGTCAACGACTACCTCGCGAACAAGGCGTAAGGGGGCATGCAGTGAGCACCAACATCCTGACCAAACGCATCGAGGCGGCCCGCGCCAAAGGCCGGCTGGCCCTCATCCCCTTTCTGCCCGCGGGCTACCCGGACAAGAAGCGCTTCTGGGACGAGATAGACGCCCTGGACGCCAGCGGGGCCGATGTCATCGAAATCGGCATGCCCTTCTCCGACCCCGTGGCCGACGGACCCGTGGTGGAGCACGCCTCGCTCAAGTGCCTGGACGCGGGCGTGAACCTGAAGTGGATTCTGGCCGAACTGGCCGCCCGCAAGGGCCGCTATCAGGCGGGCATCGTGCTCATGGGCTACCTGAACCCGGTGCTGCAATACGGGCTGGAAACCTTCGCCCGCGACGCGGCCTCCGCAGGGGTCCACGGCGTCATCCTGGCCGACGTGCCTTACGAGGAGGCGGACTCCATCCGCGCCGCCCTTGAGTCCCACGGCCTGGCGCTCATTCCCCTGGTGGGGCTGAACACCACGCCCAGCCGTATGGCGCTTTACGGCAACAACGCCCAGGGCTTCGCCTACTTCGTTTCCGTGCTGGGAACCACGGGCGTGCGCTCGCAGTTCGACACCTCCGGCCTGCCGCCCCAGGTGCGCGAAGGCCTGACCCACGCCAAGGCAGCCTTCCCGGTGCCCGTGGCCCTCGGCTTCGGGCTCAAGCACCCGGACCAGCTGAAGGAGCTGGCGGGTCTGGTGGACGCCGCCGTGTTCGGCAGCGCGCTCATCCGGCACATCGACCAGGGCGGCGATTCCAAAGGATTCATGAAGGTCTGGAAAGCGTAAACGAAGCGGGGGGAAGGGCAACCGCCCTTCCCCCCGCGCCCCCCTCCGGTCAAAGGGACGCTGCCCTTTGAATCCCGCAAGGAAGAGTGGTTGCGCTTAAAGCGGCAGCCCTAGCCCCAGAGGGCGTAGCCCAAGGTCACCAGCACGATGCTGGCGGCGCGCAGGGCCTGGTTGCCGATGATCAGGTTCAGCGCCAGCGCGGGCTTGAAGATGCCTGCGTAGTACGGGAACTGGTGGCGCACGGCGCGCACCGGCGAGGACAGGATGTTGCCCACCAGCAGGGCCAGCACCAGCTCCTTGACCGTGAGCCCGCCGGTTTGCACCAGGGCTCCGGCGGCGGCGTAGCCCGCGGTGGTCTCCGCGGCCATGTGGAACACCACGATGCCCATGGCCTGGGGCGGCAGCCAGGACAAGAACCCGACGTGCTCGGCCATGATGGCTTCCAGGGCGTCGAAGATACCCCAGCGCTTGAGGAAGAAGAACACCACATAGATGGGGATGGTGTAAAAGATCATGCGCGGCAGGCGGCGCTTGAAGCGCTTGAGCGTCTTGCTGAGCGCGCCGCGCCAGTCCCACCTGGCGTCCTCCGGCAGCAGGCAGGCCACGCAGCCCTTTTCCAGGGGCGGCAGGGTGAGCCTTCCCAAAAGCACGATGCCCAGAGTGCGCAGCAGCGCGGCCAGAACGGTGAGCCCCACATACAGCCCCGCAGCCGGGCCGATGAACGGCGCGGCGATGAAGAACAGCGTGGGCAGGTGCAGAAAGTACGTGGGCAGGCTGTTGAAGAGATTGGAGAGCATCACCTCGCGCCTGGAAATCTCGCCCCGCTCGAAGGCGTCGGCCAGCATGGTGTTGGCCCCGGCGCCGGAAAAGAACGCCAGGGAAAAGCTGGCCCCGGCCACATCCTTGAGCCTGCCCAGGCGCACCAGGGGCTGGGCCACCTTGGCCATGGCGCGGGTCCATTGCAGGGCCTCGATGAGCGTGCCCACGAAAAGCCCCACGCTGACGGAAAGCAGCAGGCGCGAAAGCGGGATGGCCAGCCCGTGCCACAGGGCGGAGGCGGTGAGGGTTTCGGCGACGGCGTGCATCCGGGCTACGCGTCTCCGTATTCCGGCTGGGCGCGGAACTCCGCCAGCTCCGCGGCGTCCATGCGCCGGGTCTGGGCCTCGGCCGGGAAACGCCCCTGGCGCACCTCTGCGCAATAGGCGGCCAGAGCTTCCTTGGCCGGGTCCCACAAATTTGTGTATTGCTTCACAAAACTTGGCCGCAGGCCGGGGCACAGGCCCAACACGTCGTGGAACACCAGCACCTGCCCGTCGCAGTCCGGCCCGGCGCCGATGCCGATGGTGGGAATATCCACCGCGGCGGTGATGCACGCGGCGACCTCCGCAGGCACGGCCTCCAGCACCAGGGAAAAGCACCCGGCCCCGGCCAGGGCCTTGGCGTCGGCCACCAGCTCGCGCGCGGCGCGGGCGGTTTTGCCCTGGGCCTTGAAGCCGCCCAGACGCGCCACCTGTTGCGGGGTCAGCCCCAGGTGGCCCATGACCGGAATTCCGGCGGAGAGCATGGCCCGGATGTGCGGGGCGAACTCGCGCCCGCCCTCGAGCTTCACGGCGCGCGCCCCGGCCTCCTGCAAAAAGCGCCCGGCGTTGGCCACGGCGTCGGCAATGGACGTTTGGTAGGAAAGAAACGGCATGTCCGCCACCACCAAGGCCTGCTTCACCGCACGGCACACGGCCTTGGTATGGTGCAGCATGTCGGCCATGGTGACGCCCAGGGTGTCCGGCAGGCCCAGGCAGACCATGCCCAGGGAGTCGCCCACGAGCACGATGTCGGCCCCGGCCTCGTCGGCCAGCAGGCCGGTGGGATAATCATAGGCCGTGAGCACGGCGAGCTTTTCGCCCCCTTTGCGGGCCAAAACGTCTGGTGCGGTGCGCTGCTTCTGGGACATGGCTTCTCCTCTTGCCCCGGGGGGCTCTGGACGACGGCGAAAGACCCCCACTTTGCGGGCATTGGCGCTAAGTAGAGCCGTGCGCGGCCCCCGTCAAGGAGCGCGCCATTTGTCACAAGCGGGTGGGAGCGAGGGAGGATCTACAGCGCCCAGACCGGAGCGAGGGCGCCCTTGTACAACCCTTCGGCGTTGGCGGGCACGGCCACCAGACCGTCCGCGGCCAGCAGGGTTTTGAGAAGCCCGCTCTTGCCCAGCACGGGGTGGGCCAGGGGCGGCTGTCCGGCCCGCGCCTCCAGGCGCACGCGCACGAAGTCCTCGCGTCCGGGCCGGCCCGCGATGTTGCGCGCCAGCTCGGCCACGAAGGGCGGCGGCGAGGCGGACAGCGCCTCCGCCCGGCCGGAGAGGTGCCGCAAAAACGGCGTCACCAGGACAGTCTGCACCACCTGGGCCGAAGTCACCTGCCCGGGCAGGCCAAGGATGGCCTTGCCGCCCACGCGGGCCAGAATCGTCGGCTTGCCGGGGCTCATGGCCACGCCGTGGGTCAAAATTTCCGCGCCGGGCTGGGCCAGCATGGCGGCCACGGAATGGTCACGCGCGCCGATGGAGCTGCCGCCGGAGAGCAGCAGCACGTCGCAATCCGCCAGGGTCTCGGCCAGGGCGGCCGTCAGGCGCGGCAGGTCGTCGGGGATGATGCCGCGACGCACGGGCAGGCCGCCAGCCTTGGCCACCAGGCAGGAAAGGGTGCTGGTGTTCACGTCGCGGATCTGGCCGGGCCGGGGCACGGCGCCTTCGGGCACCAGCTCGTCGCCGGTGGAAAGAATGCCCACGCGGGGCTGCCTGCCCACCAGCACGGAGGTCTGCCCCAGGGCGGCCAGCAGGCCCACGTCCTGGGCGCGCAGGATGCGCCCGCCGGGCAGGGCCGTTTCACCCCGGCGCACGTCCTCGCCCGGGAGCATGACGTTCTCGCCGGGGGCCACGCTCTTGCGCACTTCGATGGTGCCGCCGCCCAGTTCGCCTGTGTGTTCCACCATGACGACGGCGTCCGCGCCCTCGGGCAGGCTGCCGCCGGTGGGGATGCGCGCGCACTGGCCCAGGCCCAGGCGGACCTCGCCCGCGCCGCCCTCCTGCTCGCCGTGCCAGTCGATGCGCAGGTCGGCCACGCAGTCCACGTAGGCCGGGTTGGTCTCCGTGGAGCCGAAGGAGCTTCTGGCGGCCAGGGCATAGCCGTCCATGCTGGCGCGCGCGGTTTGGGGCAAGTCTTCCGGCGCGGGCAGGTCATGAGCCAGCACGCGGCCCAGGGCCTCGGCCAGGGGCACGCGCTCCGCGCCCAGGGACGCGAAGGAGGCCAGCAGGGCACAGAATTCCGCGCGGCTGACGACGTTCAGAAAGCCGTGGGCGTCCAGGCTCTTGGCAGAGGCGTCGGGCACGACGGAGGCTTGGCTACTCAATGTGGATGTCCACCGGACCGGGGGTGAAGCCCTTGAGTTCGGAGAGCATGCCCAACAGGCCGCTGCGCAGCATGCGCTCCACAAAAGGGTTTGCGGGCAGGGGCTGGCCGCCCACCGTGATGCGCAGGCTGTTGTTCAGGGCCTTGCAGTCGGCCACACTGGCCTCGCCCGCCACGATGTCCACGGCCAGGCCCCGGCAGTCGGGCCGTCCGCAGCCGCCGCAGTTGAGCCCCGGCAGCAAAAAGCCCGCCTTGGCGGCGATGCGCGCCAGGCCCGCCACGTCGCGGGTGGCCATGAGCTCGTCCAGGGCCTGGTCGCCATAAACGGCCAGGGCCAGGGCCGGGTCCAGGTCCTTGGCCGTGGCGTCGTCTTCGGCGATGATGATGCGCGGCATGAGGCCCAGGGTCTTGCCGCCCTCCAGCACCAGAAAGTCCGTCCGCACCAGCGGAATGAGCTCCGCCAGCGAACGTTCCCCCGGCCAGGACACGAAGCTGCCCCCGGGCGAAAAGCCCATGACCATGTCCGCGCTGGCGCGGAACCGGGCGGTGTCGGTCTCGGCCTTCTCGTCAAAGCCGTGGTGCGAGTGTTTGACCAACGTGACGCTGTGCCCCTGTTTTTTCAGGGCCTCTGCCAGTTCCAGGGCCAGGGTGGTCTTGCCGGATTTTTTGTAGCCCACAACGGCGATGGCGCGCATGGCTGCTCCTTCTGGGTTGATATCGATGCCGGGGGGGGCCTTGTGCTTACAGGACGCCGTCCTCGCCGCCGCCCACGCCGATGGCGTTGATGAGCGAGAGGAGCAGGCCCGGACGGTCGTGCAGGTCGCTGGACTGCAAGAAGACCATGCGCTGCCGCAGGCGCGAGCGCACGGTGGCGAGGTACGCCGGGCGATTCTCCACATTGTCCGGGTGGTACATGTCGTAATAGCCGGGCAGAATGGCGTCCACGCTCTTTTTGGTGGGAATCTGCGCGCCGGGCAAAAGGTCCAGGTTCTCCCACTCCAGCTCGTCGAGCAGCAGGGCGGTTTGCAGCCGCAGGGAGGTCTTGAGCGGGATGGGCCGCAGGTCCACGTCAGAGGCCTTCCAGAACCCGCCGGAGTTGAAGCAGTAGCCCACCGCGCCCTGGCCGAAGACCTTCATGAAGGCCTGCACGTCGCGCCACAGCTCGTACACGCGGAAGGGGTTGGCAAAGGGCACGAACACCAGCTTCTGCAACTCTTCCTCGGGCACGTTCTCGGCCCGGTTGCGCCGCGTCATCAGCGAAGCGCCCATGGCCACGGCCAGGGGCTGGCTGGCGAAGCGCATCAGGGGCGGCAGGCAGGAGTCCTTCATGAGCCAGCAGATGATGTCCGGGAAGTCGCAGCGGTTCACATAGGCGCCGAGCAGATCGCGGTCGAACAAGGCCCGGCCGTTGGAGTTGCGCAGGTCTTGGCCCAGGGGCAGCACCTGGCCAGCCACCTCGATGAGCCCGTGGTTCATGACCGAGATGATGTAGCGCCAGTCCTCGTGGCCCAGGGGCCGGGAGTCGGTCTTGTCGAACAGCGTGGGCTCCCACACGCGGCAGACCTTCTGCTCGCAGTCGATCTGAAAGGCGTCGTCGTGCAGCACCACCTTGGTGAAGCCCTCGGGCAGGGTGCCGCCGTTGTCCGCGCTGTTGGTGTGGGAGCTTTTGCCCGTGCCGGAGAGGCCGAAAAAGGCGATGGAGCGCTTGCCCGCCTGCCGGGCCGCCATGTCCTTGCAGCCGGAAAAATCCAGCTCCTTGATGCCGCCGTGGCAGGCGGCCATGCCCAGGCGCATGCCGCTGGTCCAGGCCATGGTCAGGGTGCCCTTCTTGCGCTCGCCGAAGTAGCGCATGCCCAGGTTGAAGATGACGTTGGCCTTCTCGTCCACCAGGGCCAGCTGCGGCCCGCCGTGGTTGTTGTAGAAGGGGTCGGGATTGTTCCAGAGGTTGTCGCCGATGATGAGCACGTCCTGGATGGGCAGCTTGGGGCTCTTCTCGTAGGCCCCGGCCAGCTCGCCATAGGGCGTGAAGTTGGCCAGCCAGTTGAAGATGTTCACCGCGTCGTCCACGCCGCCCACCAGGGTGGCCTTGATCATCAGGTCCGTGTCCAGGCCGAGCACGGCGTGGGCCTTGATGAGCGGGCGCTTCTGGAAGTCGAACATGGCCTCGCGCAGGTCGCCCAGCACCTTCTGCTGCTCGGAGACCGTGAGCGCGTTGTAAAAGCGCCGGGCGTTGGCCGAGCGGCCCACGATGCGCCCGTGGCAGTTGTTCAGCACGCGCGCGCCCTTGGGCAGGCCCAGGCGCTCCGCGGCGGCGGGGTATACGGGCATGTCCGTCAGGCAGACATCCGGCTGGGAAAGGGCCAGCTCATAGGCCTCGGCGGCCGTCACCGCGCGCACGCGGCTGTCTAAAATCACTGTCTCGGCAATGGCGCGCAGGGGGGGCATTTTGGCCAGGTCTGGCCCGTAGAATTCATAGCTGGACTGGCTGGACATCCATTTCCTCCGGAGGTGGTGCTGCCTGCGCGCTGGCGCCTTCCCCCCCATTTCCGGCCGCGGGCCAGGGCAGGGGGTATCCTTGCGCAGACTCACAGGTTAGGCCAGAAACGGGTGAGCGGTCAACCGCGGCGTGTCCGCAAGCGTCCCGGCCCACATCCCCCTTTCCCTGCGGCCCGTTTTCCTCTAAAAGGATCCGCAGGCGGGCCGCACCGCCTCCTACACTTACGCCCGGGACGGTATTCCCATGCGCATTTCCGACAGACTGAAGAAGCTGAAACCCTCGGCCACATTGGCCGTCAACGCCAAGGCCCAGGAGCTCAAGGCCCAAGGACGCGAGGTCGTCAGCCTGGCCGTTGGCGAGCCTGACTTTCCCACCCCGGGCCACGTCTGCGAGGCCGCCCAAAAGGCCATCGACGACGGGTTCACCCGCTACACCCCGGTGCCGGGCATTCCGGACCTGCGCGCCGCCATGGCCGGGTACTACGGCCAGTTCTACGGCGTGTGCGCCAAGGCCGAAAACACCATCGCCTCCAACGGCGGCAAGCAGGCGCTTTACAACCTGCTCATGGCGCTCATCAACCCCGGCGACGAGGTGCTCATCCCCGCGCCCTACTGGGTAAGCTATCCCCCCATGGTGGAGCTGGCCGACGGCGTGGCCGTCATCGTGCCCACCACCCCGGAAAGCGGCTTTCTCGTCAACGTGCGCGACCTGGAGGCCGTGTGCACCCCGCGCACCTCGGTGCTCATTCTGAACTCGCCCTCCAACCCCACCGGCGGCCACTACGCGCAGGAGGCCCTGGACGAGATAGCCCGCTGGGCCAAGGCGCGCGGCATCTTCATCATTTCCGACGAAGTGTACGACCGCCTGGTGTACGAGCCGGCCAAGCCCAGCACCCTCTCGCACTTCTGGCAAAAGCATCCGGAGAATGTGGCCGTCGTGGGCGCGCTGTCCAAGAGCTTCTGCATGACCGGCTGGCGCGTGGGCTGGACCCTGGCCCATGCGGACCTGGTGAAGGCCTGCGCCAAAATCCAGGGCCAGAGCACCTCGAACATCAACAGCGTGGCCCAGAAGGCGGCCGTCGCCGCCCTCACCGGCCCCTGGACCCTGGTGGACGAGATGAAGACCGCCTTCGTGCGCCGCCGCGACATGGCCCTTGAGGTCATCCGCTCCTGGCCGGGCGTAACCTGCCCCAAGCCGGACGGCGCGTTCTACCTGTTCCCGGTGGTGGACACATACTACACGCCGGAAATGCCCGACTCCGCCGCGCTGTGCACCCGCCTGCTCGAGGAAGCGGGCGTGGCGCTGGTGCCCGGTTCGGCCTTCGGCGACGACCGCTGCGTGCGCTTCTCTTACGCCGTGGCCGACGAGGTGCTCATGAGCGCCCTTTCCAAGGTGGGCAAGGTTCTGCTCGGCAAGTAACGAGCGTTTGGCGCCGCACCGGCGCGCGATATGCACCCGCAGCAACCCGACCAAGGGGGAGGCTCATGACCGCAGGCTCCACGCATCAGGACGTTCTGGACTGGACCAACGCCTGCTGGGACAGGCTGTCCGCCGCTCCCGCCCTGCGCGCCCGCGCCGCCGAGATGGCCGCCAAGCTCGCGGACGAGGTGGCCGCCGGCAAGCTGCCGTTTCTGGCCCTGCCCTTCATGGCCGGGCTGGAAAAGGACCTTGCCGCGCTGGAAACAGGATTCCTGAGGCCTTTTGAGCACATGCTGCTGCTGGGCATCGGCGGCTCGGCCCTGGGCGCGCGCGCCCTGCAAAAGGCCTTCGCCCCCTCGCAAGACCTGCCCGGCCACACGGGCAAAAGCCTGTGGATTTTGGACAACGTGGACCCGGCCAGCCTGGAGGCGCACCTTTCGCGCCTGCCCGCGGCCAAGACCCTGGTCTACGTGGTCAGCAAGTCGGGCGATACCATCGAGACCATCGGCCAGTACTTCCTGGTCAAGCAGTGGCTGCAAAAGGAAGTGGGCCAGGCCTGGAAGGACCACCTGCTGCTGAACACCGACGAGCGCCAGGGCTACCTGCGCCAGGAGGCCGCGCAGTTCGGCGTGCGCACCCTGCCCGTGCCCGACAACCTGGGCGGCCGCTACTCGGCCATTTCCGCCGTGGGCCTGGTGCCCGCCGCCTTTCTGGGCATGGACTGGCGCGGGCTGGTGGCCGGGTTCGCCTCCGTGGCCGCGCCCCTGGCCCAGGCCGGACTGGACGCGCAAAAGCTCGCCAGGCACCCCTCCTTCGAGTTCGCCCTGTGGGCCAAGGCGCTTATGGACGCGGGCTACCAGGAGCTCATCACCTTTTTCTACATTCCGCAGTGGGCCAGCTTCGCCGACTGGTTCGCCCAGCTCTGGGCCGAGAGCCTGGGCAAGGGCGGCCAGGGCTCCCAGCCCATTCCCGCCGTGGGCGTGACGGACCAGCACAGCGTGAACCAGATGTTTCTGGACGGCCCGCGCAACAAGGCCTGCCTGTTTGTGGAGCGCGCGGCCTCCCCGGCCGGCCGGCCCTTCCCGGCGGACATGCCCGCCATTTTCGACTACCTGCAGGGCAAGCGCTTCGGCGAGCTGCTGCCCGCCGAGGCCCTGGGCACGCGCATGGCCCTGTGCAAGCACGAGGTGCCCCTGGTGTGCCTGCGCCTGGGGACGGACGACGCCCGCGCCGCGGGCAAGATGATGGCCCTGCTGGGCGCGGCCACGCTGCTCACTGGCTGGCTCATGGGCATAAACCCCGTGGACCAGCCCGCCGTGGAACTGGGCAAGCGCCTGGCCAAGGCACGCCTGGGGGCCGGCGGTTTGGCCGAAGAAAAGGCCGCCCTGGCCGCCTTCACCCAGGGCGGGCGAGACGAGCGGGGGTTTTAGGCCTTGCGCATCACCGCCAACCTGCTGGGGGTCCACCGGCCTCTCCAGTTTGTAAAACTGCTGACCTGGACCTTCTTCGTCCTCATTTTGAGCAGCAATCTGGCGCTCTCGGTGTTTCTTTCCAAGCACGCCGAGCGGGTGCTGCTGGAAAAACAGAAGGAGTTCGGCCTGCTGCTGGCCGAGAACGTCTCGCACCAGATTTTTACGCGCTTCACCCTGCCCACCATCATCGGCTTTGGGCAGATTTCCCTGCGCAACCCGGAGCAGTTCTCCCGCCTGGATCAGGTGGTGCGCACCACCATCCACAGCTTCCACGTGCAGGAGGTGCGCATCTACGACCCCGAACTGCGCGTGACCTACAGCACCGACCCCAATCTGGTGCTGCGCACGGGCCTCGCGGGCGAAGGCGTAAAACGCGCCCTGAACCACGACGAGCCGAGCTTCGAGCTGTTCAGCAAAGTCTCGGACCTGGCCGCCCTGTTCAAGCTGGAGATGCGGCCGGGCAGCGTGGTCATGCGCGGGTTCACCCCCCTGCGCATGGAGCGCAACTTCGGCCCCGGGGCCAAGAACCCCATCATGGGCATTCTGGAGTTCAGCCAAGACATCACCGACGACTACATGGCCGTGGTGAACTTTGAGCGTCTGGTCTACTCTTCCTCGCTCATCACCAGCATGGTGCTTTTTTCGCTCATCATCAGCATTCTGCGCCGGGTGGACAAAATCAGCGCGGAGCGCCAGGCCGAGAAGGAAAAGCTCATGGCCGAGCTGCACCAGCAAGAGAAGCTGGCGGGCATGGGCCGCATGGTGGCGGGCGTGGCCCACGAGATACGCAACCCGCTGGGCATCATCCAAAGCAGCGCCGAACTGGTGCTGAAAAAGGCCAAGGCCGACAACCACCCCCACACGCGCATCATTGAGGCCATCTACGACGAGTCGCGGCGGCTTTCGCGCACGGTGAACGACTTTTTGGACTACGCCCGGCCCCGCCAGCCGCGCATGGACGAGGTGGACCTGTGCCGCATTCTGGAGCAGGCCGCCGTGTTCCTGGAGCACGAGTGCGAGGAGCGCGGCATACGCATGGAGCGCGCCTGCCCGGACGGCACCTTTGTGCGCGGCGACCGCGACCTGATCTACCGCGCGGTGTACAACGTGCTGGGCAACGCCATGCAGGCCCTGCGCGAGGGCGGCTCCATCCAGGTGGACGTGCGGCCCCTGGCCGAGGACGCCGTGCCCCCCAGCGCGGAGGGCGGCCCCTGGCTGGCGCTCACCGTGCGCGACTCCGGCCCGGGCTTTGACGAAAAAAACCTGGACAAGATGAAGGACCCGTTCTTCAGCACCAAGGACACGGGCACCGGCCTGGGCCTGGCCATCGTCACCAACATCGTGGAAAGCCACGGCGGCACGGTCACCCTGACCAACCCCCCAGAGGGCGGCGCCCTGGTTGAACTTGTTTTGCCCGCACAGGCCGGCCCCGGCCCCGTCGCCGCGCCACAGGCCTCATAACCCGCCGAGCATCTCGTCACGGAGCCCAAAAATGTCAGGCAACATTCTCATCATGGACGACGAGCAGAACTACCTGCTGGTCCTCGACGCCATCCTTTCCGACGCGGGCTACAAGGTCACGCCCCTGTCCGACCCGGAAATGGGCCTGGCCTTCCTCGAGGAATCCGAGGTGGACGTGGTCATTACGGACATGAAGATGCCCAAGCTCACCGGCAGGGACGTGCTGGACCACGTGAAGAAACATTATCCGCAGATTCCGGTGCTCATCATGACCGCCTTCGGCAGCATCGAGGCCGCGGTGGAGGCCATGCGCACCGGCGCCTTCGACTACATCACCAAGCCCTTTTCCAACGAGGAGCTTTTGCTCTCGCTCTCCAAGGCCATGCAATACGCCCGCGCCCAGCAGGAAAACCGCCAGCTGCGCCGCCAGATCCAGGAGCGCTTCGGGCCGGAAAACATCGTGGCCCGCGACAAGAGCATGCGCCACGTGCTGGACATGGTGCACCGCGCCGCGCCCAGCCGCAGCACCGTGCTCGTCACCGGCGAGTCCGGCACCGGCAAGGAGCTCATCGCCAAGGCCATCCACAACGACTCGCCCCGCAAGGACGGCCCGTTCGTCTCCGTGAACTGCATGGCGCTCAATCCCGGCGTGCTGGAGAGCGAGCTCTTCGGGCACGAGAAGGGCAGCTTCACCGGCGCGGTTTCGCGCAGGCGCGGGCGCTTCGAGCTGGCGGACAAGGGCACGCTGTTCTTGGACGAGATCGGCGAGCTTTCGCAAGATTTGCAGGTGAAGCTTTTGCGCGTGCTGCAGGAGCGCCAGTTCGAGCGTGTGGGCGGCACCGAGCTCGTGGAGGTGGACATCCGCATCGTGGCCGCCACCAACCGCGACCTGGTGAAGGCCGTGGCCGAGGGCATCTTCCGCGAGGATTTGTTCTACCGGCTCAACGTGGTGAGCATCCACCTGCCCCCGCTGCGCGAACGGCGCGAGGACATTCCCTTTCTGGCCGCGCACTTTCTGGACAAATTCGCCAAGGAAAACAGCCGCGAGCTGAAGGGCTTCAGCCCCTCGGCCATGGACTACCTCTCGGCCTATGAGTGGCCGGGCAATGTGCGCCAGTTGGAGAACGTCATTGAGCGCTGCGTGGTGCTCTCCAGCGGAGACGTGGTCGACGCCGAGGACCTGCCGCCGGAGATCAAGGACGAGGAGTCGCAGTTCAAAAGCGCGGTGGACTTGCTGCCCACCAAGCTCGACCTCTCCGAAACCCTGGAAAAGATCGAGGCGGCGGTCATCCGCCGGGCGCTGGTCAAGGCCGACTTCATTCAGGTGAAGGCCGCGGAGCTCTTAAACGTTTCCAAAAGCCTGCTGCAGTACAAGCTGAAGAAGTACAATATTTCGGCGAAGTAGGGGGGAGATGCGCGCTGCATCTGGACCCCGTTAAAGGCAATGAACCCAGGCCCTGAAGACATTTTGCGTTGCTACTCCCAGAGTAGCCGCTCGGCTTGCCCCAACAAGTAGGTTAGAATATGCGCGGGCACCTGCATTATGGTGGTTTCCAGACCCGGAAGATTGAGCGGCCCAAAGTCTTGTGCGGATTTGGTAACGACAAAAGCTTTGGGTATGCGCATAAGGCGTGAGTATGCCGCCAGGCCAGAGTTAAGCCCCACCGAGGGTTGCTCTTTATACTTCACCTCGAAAGGGATGGTGTAGGCCGGACTCTCCACAATGATGTCCACCTCTTGCTGCGTAGTGGAATCTCGCCAGTAGGAGATCTTCGGGTTATCACGATAATGATAGGCGAAGACGTGTCTAAGCACTGTCGTTTCGACAATGCACCCCATCTCCGTTGCGTTCGTGAATATATCTTCTCCCTTCAGGAGCACTGCGTTGCGCAATGCCGCATCAACAAGATAGTATTTGTTGCGGGCCTTAAGGATGCGCTTGCCCGTGGTGGATGCTGGGGGGAGGCGATAAATTAAATTGGCCTGTTCCAGAAGGGTCAAATGGCTCGCCACTGTGGCGGTGCTGGTGCCAAGGGCGTCCGCACAGGTTTTGTGCGCGATGATTCCACCAGTGTTCCTGCACAAATATATAAATAACCGCTCAAGGTCATTGACGTTACGCACCCCGAACAGTGACGTCATGTCACGTTTGAGCACCCTGTCCACAATATCCTCACGCAACAACCGCTGGCTAAGGCCGATGTCCTCCTGCCGGGCAGTTTCCGGGAACCCTCCCACCAGCAGATACCGCTGGAATGATGGGAGTAGCCTGGAAAATTGAGAAGCAAGATTGATCCGATCAGGCTTGGGCAGAGTCGAAAGGTCCGAAGGGCGCAATCCCGTAGCCACCTCGGGCAAGTGCTCATCGCGTATGTGCGTAAATTCGTAGAAAGAAAGAGTTGGCATGGGTACAGTCACCCAACGCCCCACTCCGCTTTCCGCAAGCTTCTGTTTGTGCAGGACGCTGGCGGAACCGGTGGCGAGAATCTTATACTGCGGCTTGTGATCCACAAGCAGCTTGATCTCCGTTTCCCAGTTCTGGGCATACTGAATCTCATCAAGCAGGAGGTGTGTGGGGGCGTCCACGGGTTGCATAACTTCGTGGTAGACGCTTAAGACCTCGGTCAAGCCCGTGAGTTTGAGGATTGGGTGGTCCAGGCTCAGGTACAGAATGGATTTTGGAACAACCCCGCGCCGTGTCAATTCTTCAGCCACTTGCATGAGCACTGTGGTCTTGCCAACCCGGCGCGGACCAGAGAGCAGAATGGCGCGACGCCAATTCGGATCTCCCAAATATTTCTGGCAAGCATGAAAAGCCAAGCGCCGGAATTCAGGAGCCTGAATGCTGCCGCCGCGCCACCAAGGATTAAAGCCCTGTAGCACACCTAATAGCTCGTCCTTATCCACAAGCTGCATACGCCCCCCCCAAAAAACGAGATATTTTTCCACCAAAGTATGAACCGTAATGTGCTTATTTTTGGCGTAAGTCAATATTTTGCAAAATGAACCAGCACCTCTACTCATTGCCCCCCGTCGCCTTTCGCCTTACACTCGGCCCATGTCCGAGTCCCCCGTCGCCGAATACATCGCCGCCCTGCTGGCCAGCGAGCGTCTGGGCAGGCAGGTGTGCCACCACCGCCTGCTGCCGGGGCGCGAGGCCGCCTGTGCCCAGCCCCGGCGGCCCTGGCCCGCCGCCATCCGCGAAGTGCTCGCCGCGCGCGGCATCGACGCGCTCTACAGCCACCAGGCCCTGGCGGCGGATTTGGTGCGCGCGGGCAGGCACGTGGTGGTGGCCACGCCCACGGCCAGCGGCAAAACCTTCGCCTTTCAGCTACCCATCATCGAGGCCGTGCTGCAAAACCCGGACAGCCGCGCCATCGCGGTGTACCCGCTCAAAGCCCTGGCCCAGGACCAGTTGCGCGGCTTCACCGAGCTGACGGACAGCCTGCCCGCCAAAATCCGGCCCACGGCGGCCATCTACGACGGCGACACCAAGCCCTCCCAGCGGGCAAAAATCCGCAAAAAACCGCCCAACCTGCTCTTGACCAACCCGGAGATGCTGCACCTTTCCATGCTGCCGCACCACGGCACCTGGGCGCAGGTCTTCGCCACCCTCACGCACATTGTGCTCGACGAAGTGCACACCTACCGGGGCGTGCTGGGCGCGCACATGAGCCAGGTGCTGCGGCGCTTGCAACGCATTTGCCGCTATTACGGCTCAGACCCGGTGTTCGTGTTCTGCTCCGCCACGGTGGGCAATCCGGCGGAGCTGTGCCAGCTGCTTACCGGACTTTCGCCCGTGCCCGTGGTGCAGAGCGGCGCACCCGCCGGCGCCCGGCACATGGTCTTTCTGAACCCGGAGGACAGCCCGGCTGGCGCGGCCATCCAGCTGTTGCAGGCGGCGCTCTCCCGGGGGCTCAAAACCATCATCTACGCCCAAAGCCGCCGCATGACCGAGCTCATCGCCCTCTGGGCCAGCGAGAAAAGCGGGCCCTACAAGGACCGCATCAGCGCCTACCGCGCGGGCTTTCTGCCCGAGGAACGCCGCGAGATCGAAGGCCGCATGTCGTCCGGCGAACTGCTCGCCGTCATCAGCACCAGCGCGCTGGAGCTGGGCATCGACATCGGCGGGCTCGACGTGTGCATCCTGGTGGGCTACCCCGGCAGCGTCATGGCCACCTTGCAGCGCGGCGGCCGCGTGGGCCGCGCGCAGCAGGAAAGCGCCGTGGTGCTCGTGGCCCAAGAGGACGCCCTGGACCAGTACTTCATGCGCCACCCGGAGGATTTCTTCGCCCGGCCGCCGGAAAACGCGGTGCTCAACCCGGCCAACCCGGTCATCCTGCCGCGCCACCTCATCTGCGCCGCCGCGGAGCTGCCGCTCTCCCTCTCCGGCCTGGGCGAACCCTACCTCGACGCCCCGGGCGCACGCGCGGCCCTGGCGGGGCTGCTGGCCACAGGCGCCCTGCTCCAAAGCGCGGACGGCACGGAAGTGCTTTCCCCCCGCAAACGGCCGCACCACAACGTGGACCTGCGCGGGGCCGGCTCGCAAATCTCCATCGAGGACGCGGACACCGGCGAGATCATCGGCGCGGTGGACAGCCTGCGCGCCTGCCGCGAGACGCACCCCGGCGCGGTGTACCTGCACCGGGGCCGCACCTGGCTCATCGAGAGCCTGGATCTGCCCGGCCAGACCGTCAAGGCGCGCACCGCCCGCGTGGGCTACTACACCCGCGTGCGCTCCAGCAAGGAGACGGAAATCCTGGAGATCTTCGACCGGCGCGAGGTGCTGGGCACCCGCGTCACCCTGGCGCGGCTCAAGGTCACGGAGCAGATCACCGGCTACGAAAAGCGCGCCACGCGCGGCGGCAACCTGCTGGGCATGGTGCCGCTCGACATGCCTCCTTCGGTGTTCGAGACCGAAGGCATCTGGCTCGACGTGCCCGACGAGGCGCGCCGCGCCGCCGAGGCCGAATACCTGCACTTCATGGGCGGCATCCACGCGCTGGAGCACGCGGCCATCGGCATTCTGCCGCTGCTCGTCATGACCGACCGCAACGACCTGGGCGGCATTTCCACGCCCATGCACCCGCAAACCGGCGGGGCCGCCGTGTTCATTTACGACGGCATGCCCGGCGGAGCGGGCCTGACGCGTGAAGCCTTCGCCCGGGCCGAGGAGCTGCTGGGCCGCACCCTGGCCGTGGTCAACGACTGCCCCTGCGAGCTGGGCTGCCCCTCGTGCGTGCACTCGCCCAAATGCGGCTCCGGCAACCGGCCCATCGACAAGGCCGCCGCCCTGTTTCTGCTGCAACAGCTCTCCGGCGGCGCGCCCGGAGAAGACCGCCACCCCGACATCACCCCTGCTCCCGCCAAGGAGGCCGCCATGACGACCGAAGCAACCCTGCCAGGCCTTTCCCCCGCGCCCGCCATGCCCGTTCCCAAGCGCTTCGGCGTGCTGGACGTGGAGACCCGGCGCAGCGCCGCCGATGTGGGGGGCTGGACGCGCCCCGACCTCATGGGCATCAGTGTCGCCGTGCTCTACGACTCCGAAGCCGACGAATTCGTGGACTACCAGGAGCACGAGATCCCGCAGCTGGCCGAGCGCTTGAAGTCCTTCGATCTCGTCATAGGATTCAACATTTTGCGGTTTGACTACGGCGTGTTGGCCGGGGTACACCCCTTCGCCTACACGCGGCTGCCCACGCTGGACATGCTCACCCATGTGCACGAACGCCTGGGATACCGCCTGAAGCTCGACAACCTGGCCCAGGCCACCCTGGGCGTGGGCAAATCCGCGGACGGCTTGCAGGCCCTGCAATGGTGGAAGGAAGGCAAGCTCGAAGAGATAGCCCGCTACTGCCGCCAGGACGTTGCCGTGACGCGCGACCTGTACCTCTTTGGCCGCGAGAACCGCTACGTGCTGTTCCAGAACAAGGCCGGGCAAAAAGCGCGGCTGCCCGTGGGCTGGTAGACAAGGAACAAGAATGCTCGCACACAAACTCAAGGCCGATGGCCTGCTCATGCTCACGGCGCTCATTTGGGGCGCCGCCTTTGTGGCCCAGCGGCTGGGCATGGAGCATGTGGGTCCGTTCACCTTCAACGGCATCCGGTTCCTGCTGGGCGCGCTGGCCTTGCAGCCGCTCATCTGGCGCATGCAGCGCACAAGAACCCGCGAGGGCGGCGGGCAAGGCATCGAGACCGGACGCCTCATCCGCTGCGGACTTGTGGCGGGCTGCGTGCTGTTCGCGGGCGCGGCCCTGCAACAGGTGGGCATAGTGCACACCACGGCGGGCAAGGCCGGGTTCATCACCGGGCTGTATGTGGTCATGGTGCCGCTGTTCGGCCTGGCGCTCAGGCAGCGGGCGGGCGTGGGCACCTGGGCGGGCGCGCTGGCGGCTGCGGTGGGATTGTATCTGCTGAGCGTAAACGAAGATTTCACCATCGCGTATGGGGACGTGCTGGAGCTCATCGGCGCGGTGTTCTGGGCCGGGCATGTGCTGCTCATCGGCAAGCTTTCGCCAGGCATGGACGGCACGGACGCGGTGAAGCTTGCGTCGGCGCAGTTCGTGGTCTGCTCGGTGTTAAGCCTGGGCGCGGGCATGGCCACGGAGACCGTGACCTGGGCGGGAGTCAGCGGCGCGGCGGTGCCCATTCTCTACGGCGGTCTCATGAGCGTGGGCGTGGCCTACACGCTGCAGGTCGTGGCGCAACGCGACGCCGATCCGGCCCACGCGGCCATCATCCTGAGCCTTGAGGCCGTGTTCGCCGCAGTGGCGGGCTACTTCGTGCTGGGCGAGGTGCTGGCCGTGCGTGCGCTCATCGGCTGCGGGCTGATGCTCGGCGGCATGCTGCTCTCGCAGCTCAAACCCTAGGCCGCTCCACGCGTCGCCGCTTCAGTACAGGCCGACGTGCTCCGGCCCCTCAATGCGTTCGCTGGTCTCATCCATGTGCCGGGCCATGTCCTCGTAGATCAACTCCGCCGAGGCCTTGAACCTGCTCCAGCCGCCATCCGGCGCGGCCTCGGCCTGCCGGAGCCGCTCGCGCAATTCGTCTCGGCGGGCCTTGAGGAAAAAATACGTCTTCTCGCGCTCCTGCCGGGCGCGTTCGCTCTTGAGCTTGGGCCGTGCCGCCAGCCGGGCCATCTTCTCGTCAAATTCCTTGAGCCTGGCTTCCATCTCGGTAAGAAACGCCTGCTTGGCCATCTGCGCAACCTCCGGTGTCTGAAGCGTTCTGCGGAAAAATCCTGTCTCTGATTGCACACAAGATAAGATCATTTGCCGGGCCTGTCCATGCGGCAAAGACCGTTGCGGCGTCTTAGCCCCCGCGCACCTGCGCGGCCAGGCGCCGCGCGCGCGCGCCCACCTGCCGCGCCCACTTGGAGGCCAGCATGGACGCGGCGGCCTCGTCGTACCTGCCCGCCTGGGCGTGGCCCAGGGTGGTTTTGAACTGCATGAGCCCGCCCACGCCCAGGTTGAAGGCCATGTTCACAAGCGCCTCCTGCACGGGCTCCGGGGCCTGCGCGACCCAAGGCAAGTCCACGGCCAGCTGCCCCCAGAAGGCCTTGATGTCGTTGTCGAGGAGCACGAGCGCCTCGGCTTCGGTGATGCCCCGGTCGTCCAGATTACGTCCCACGCCGATGGTCAGCCTGCCCGCGCTGCAGCGGTAGGGCTTGAGGCGCAGGCCCTCATCCCGGACAAGCTGTTGCGCCAGCCGCAGGCTGTTCATTTCGCCACCCCCTTGGCTTTTTCGAAGCTGCGCAGCCCGCCCATGCCGAGCATGCCGAACATGAGCTGCCACAGGGCCTCGTCCAGGCCCGGCAATGCGGGCAGGCCGGGCCACCACACCCCCGCAGCCCAGGCGAGAACGGGCCGCAGCAGGTACTGAAAGCCCAGGGCCAGCGCGCAAACCCAGCCGATGGCGGGCCGCCAGCCGGCCACGAAAAGCGAGCCGGACGCGGCCTCCACACGGTTGATTTCGCGCTGCTCGGCCTCGGCCCTGGCCGCGATGTCCAGCACGGTTTTCTGGTATTCCTCCGCCGCCCTGGCCCGGGCATTGGGGTCGGGGATCAGGTCCAGCAGCTTTTGCACCGCCGCGCCCACAACGGGCAAAAAGTCCAAAACACCCATAGAGTGCTCCTAGTTCGCCCGCCAGCCGAAGGCCAGCGGGGCAAGAATCTGCAGCACCAGCCCCACGCCCAGGCCCACGTACACATGGAAGCGCAGCTTGTTCACGGCGGCCCACAGGTCCGCGCGTTCGGCCAGGTATTCCTCGCGCTCGGCCATGTGCGACTGCCGGTGCTGGACCGCGCCGCGCTCCATGGTGGAAAGCCGCTCCGCCTGCCGGGCGCACAGCTCGCGCCGGGCCACCTGGGAATCGGCGATGCGCACCAAGGTCTCGCCGTTGGCGCGCGACTGGACGGCAACCCCGTCGATGGCCTGGCGCATCTGGTCCTTGAGGTCGAATACGGCGGCGCGCAGCTGCTCCATGCTCTGATCGTGGAAGGCGCAGGGCTGGTTCATGGCGGCCCTACTCCACGGGATTTGCCGCGGCACGGCTCGCGACGAATGCCGCGTATTCGTTCACCGCCGCCCAGCTGGCGGGCAGGCGCAACACCTCCTGGTGCGCGGAAACCTCCGTGCGGCCCATGCCCTGGAATGTGCCGTCCTCTCCGATGTCCTGGATATCCTGCAGATAGGCGGGCACATCCACCACAATGCCGGGAAAGGCCGAGGGAGCCGGTCCGGCGTAGGCGGCCACGGCCTCGGCGTCCGTCCAGTCGATGACGCCCGCGCCTCCCGGCAGGTCCGCCAGCAATGTGCGGGAAAGCTCACTTTCAGGATGGTGCAAAAGAATCACGCTGGCCTCCTAAATGCTGAAGATGTTCACGGAACCAAGCCCACCATCACCGCCATACGCCCAGGGGCGGTCAACACCGTCGCCGTAGCCCGGCCCGCCGAGACCGCCGATGGCCCGCACTGTGCCGAGATTGGCGTACCTGCCGCGACGGGTCACGATGCAGACGCTGCCGCCGCCACCGCCGCCGCCGCCAGAGCCGTAGGTGTTGCCGCCAGAGGCTTGGTCTTTGCCATCAGCCGAGACGACGCACCCAGACGCGATGCTGACGGACGGCGAGAACAGCATCAGCCGCCCGCCGCCACAGCCGACAGGCGTTGCGCTGTAGCAGCTGGTGCCTGGAGGGTCTCCCGCACCGCCCTGGCAGGAAAGCATGGGGTTGGTGCAGAATCCCGCGTTACCGCCCGGCCCGCCATAGGCCGAGGCGTCACAGCCGGGAACCCCCGTGTTGCCGTCACCGCCAGGGGTGCCGCCGCCAGCGCCGCCACAACAGGTTCCCCCCACGCCGCCCGCACCGCCATACCAAGCGGCAGTAAATGAAGCCGCGCTTCCGCCTCCACCACATTGCAGCGGCAGTGTCGCAGCCAGGCCGTTGATCCCTTTTGTGTTTGTGGCAAGCCGCCGGGGCGCGCCCGCCGCGCCCGCCTCGGGAGCGGTGTACCGACTGTGTGCGGAGTACAAGAGCGGCGGGCGCAGTTCCGGCGGCGTCAGGGTGTAGCCGTTGATGTCCTCGTAGCTCCCGGCTCGGCCCAGGCCGTTGATGTGTATCTTCGCCCCGTTCAGCAGCCTGATCGCCGTCCTGGCGAACACCACGAGGCCTTTGCAGCGGGTGGCAGGCGCGAGCGAGGCCGACGCGCCGTCGAGCACGAGGGTGTCGCACATGACGGCGCAGGCCCCGGTGGCCGCATCCACAGCAACAGTCGCCGCCCCGGTGATGGCCAGCACCCCGTTGACAGGCTGCACCACGCTGCCGCCCTGAATGATGGTGCCGGAATACGCGCCGCTGCCGAAGAGGGCGCACGGTGCGCCGAACAGGCCGCCGCCTCGGCGCGGCACGCCCTGGCCGGGCAAGGCCAGGGGTCCGCCCCGGCCTCCCCGGTCGCCACGGCGGTGCATTTTGCCTTGGGCGGGCATGCTAATACTTCCCGCCGCGCGCAAACACCCAGAGCTTTTTGCCGCCGGTGGGGGCGGCGGCCATGGCCGCGCGCAGGCTCCAGCCCGGCGGAAGGTCCAGAAACCTGTTGCCCGCGCCGTCCAGGCACACGTGCGAGGCCAGCTGCGCGTGCGCCAGCAGGTTCACCGGGGCTATGGCGTTGGCTTGGCCGCTGGTGAGCGGAATCTTGACCGTGGCGGCCCTGCCGCCGCTGACGCCGTTGTGCAACACGATGACGAGATCGTTGTCCACCGTGTCGTCCGTGGTGGCCACCAGGGAGTCGACGCGGGTGGCTTCCTCGCCGTCGCCCTGAAAGACCACCATTTCCGTGGTGTCGGTAAACTCCGCAATGTTGCCGATGATCGCGCCGACAAAAATGGGTTCCTTGTTCGGTGCCATGCTACATGCCTCCCAGAAGTGCGTGGTTGAAGACGCGGCCAGCCACAATGGCGGGCCGCAGTATCTCGTTGGTGGGAATTTGCGCGCCTGCCGCGCCGGTATCCACGGCCAGACCCGTTGCGGAAAGGGCCAGGCCCGTCCCCGCCCGGACGCGCAGCAGGCCGGAGGAGAACTCCAGGCCCGGCTGGACCGCCAGCGCCACGGAGAGGCGCAGGGATTCCGCCGCGCCGGGGTTCAGCAACGTTTCGGCCAGGCCGTCGCCCGCCGCCAGTTTGACCGACAGGCTGCCGCCCTCGGCGTCGCTGACCGAGACCTTCACCAGCCCGCTTGCCGTTGCGGCCATTCCGGCGGCGGCGCTGGCGCTGGCGGCGGCCTGGTCCGAGGAATCCGCCGCGCTCTGGGCGCTTTGGGCCGCGCGGGTGGCGCTGGCCGAGGCGTTCTGCTCCGCCGCCCGGGCCGAAGCCACGCTGGCCGTGGCCGTGCCCAAAAATGTCGAGGAATCCAGAATGTCCTCGTCCGGGGTGCTCACGGGGTACAAGACGGCGCGGCCGATCTGCTCCTGGAGCGACTGGCAAATCATGGTCAGCAGATCCAGGGCGGCCTCGTGGGTCTCGGCCGGAAAGGCCGAGTTCTCCACATAGTCCACCTCCTGCACGATGGCCGGGGCACGGTAGACCACCAAAGTCTGGCCCGTGGCCGGGGGCGTGCCCATGGTCAGGCTGCCGCCGGCGGCGCTGCCCGCGCCGGCAAGGGTGTAGTGCGTGCCGGAATACAGCGCGGTCTCCGCGCCGTCGCGGCGCAGCAGCACCTTGATGTCGGCCTCGCGCAGGAACGGAAAGGGCAGCGGAAACACGGTGCTCACGCCGTTGCCCGTGAAGGACGCTTTGGTCGTCTGTGTGGACAGGGTCATGGAAACTCCTCGGCCGGTGGCTCCGGCGGCTATTCGTTCATTGCCAGAATGGGCGCGATGAGCAGCACGGTCATGGGCAGGGGCTGGTCCTGCACCAGGGTCAGCACCCCGTCCGGGCTCCAGCCCTGGGGGAAGCGCACGGACTTGTCTCCGGTGAACAGGGCCGGCGGGCCGTCCATGACATCGGCGCTGCTGCGGTACAGCAGCGGCTCCAGATGCTGCAGGTCCGGGCCGACCTTGCCGCCCAGGGTGCGGTACAGGCGCACCCCTACCTCGATGATGCGCTTGGTGCGCGTCTGCACGCTGCCGCGCTGGCCGGAATACTCCAGGCGCATGGGCTTGAGGGCCGAGGTGTAGGCCAGCCCCGCGTGGACCACGCTGGCCTCGCGGTCCAGGGTAAGGGATCCGTCCGCGGCCACGGTTTGCTCCGGCAGCACGGCGCCGTCGGCCAGGATCTGCACCCTTCGCCCGGCCAGGTGCGCCAGCCCGGTGAACGAGCGCGCGGCATCGCCGGAGTAGCTCATGCCCGCGTCCACAAAGAACGCCTGAGTCGTGTCGCTGGCGGTTTCGGCAAAGCCGGGCTCCAAAGTCTCGATGAACCGGCGGGCGACGCTGACCCCGTTCTCCAGGACGCTGCGGCGCACCACCAGCCAGAGCTCGTCGCGGCAGGTGGACTCGTTGAACACGGCGCAGGCGGCCTCCACCGCGCCATCGGTGACGATGCGCGAGAAAGCGCACACGTCCTGCTCCGGCAGGTAGGTCATGGCCAGCAGCACGCCGTCGGCGCGCACGCAGTAGAGCATGGGGTCGGGCTCCTGCACGTAGGCCAGCTGAGTGATGCCCGGCTCGCCCAGGTGGGCCGAAAGCAGGGTCACGTCCTGGGAGGTATAGGCGTCGGACTCCAGACGGTAGGCCATTTCGCGCACCTTCTTGCCGGAGCGCTGCACGTACAGGATGGCCGGACCGGCCTGGCAGGGCTGCACCTGGGCCGCGCCGAAGGTGCCCTCGCGGTTCGCCTTCACCGAGCCCGGCGTCACCGGGGTGTTCAGCGAGCTGCCGGACACGGTCCACTCGCCGCTGGTGGAGCCGATCCAGAGCTTGTCGCGCGGGGCCAGGAAGCAGATGCGCCCGCCGCGCTGGGCGGACAGCGTGATTTCCACCGCGTCGTCGTCCAGCGGGTCGTCTCCGGCATCGGCCACGATGCGGTCGCCGATGGCGAACATTTCCCAATACGCGGTGCGCAGCGCCCCCGCCGCGTCGCGCACGGACTCCAGCTCCGTGGCGGCAGAGGGCGTGGCGGCAAGGGTGATGCGCAGGCTGCTGGAGGTGCCCGCCGTGACGCTGCGGCCGCCGGTATAGCGGTAGTAGCACAGCGTGCCGTCGCTCATGACCCCGGAGAGCGCCGTGGCCTTGATGAAGGTGTCGCCCGCCAGCAGCAGGATGGTGTCGCCGGGTTTGCCGTCGGACAGGTTGTCGCCGTTGCTGTCGGTGATTTCGAAGTCGTCCCAGTCGTCCAGGGGCACCTCGCGCGTGGCCAGGCGAAAGTCCTGGTGCTCCGACGTGCGCGAAAACCACAGAGTGAAGGGGTCGTCCGGCGTGGCGGCGAACACCAGCCGGTCCTCGTGCAGGCAGCACAGGGCGGGCCAGTTGCCCTCGGCCCAGGCCTCGGGCCGGCTTTCGAACTCCATGAGCGCAAGCTCAAACCCGCCGTCCTCGGTGCGGGAGAGTTTGCGCGGCGCGAGCTTCGGGTGGGCCAGCACCAGGCTGTAGCGGTCCTGCACTGTGCGCAGGCCGCTCAAGTGCTCCGCCAGATAGGGCGTGGCCAGCTCCATCACCGCGCCCGACTGCGTCAGCACCCGCCCGCCGCTGGAAAAGAAACGCAGCACCCCGGTTCCCGCCGCGCTCTGGGCGAACTCCAGCACCCAGCCCACGCCGGAGGCATCCTCATAGGGCACCAAGAGCGAGGTTCCGCCGTGCCGCGCGGCATCGGCCACGTAGCGCATGCCGCTTCTGCGGGCCACCCCGCCATGGGGCTGGGCCAGAAAGTTCTCCAAACTCTGGCAGCCGTTGAAGTATTTGGAAACATCCACGCGCCCGGCCAGCCGGGGCGAAAGCTCCCCGGAGGTGAAATTTGTCAGAATGACAGGCACTAATGACATGCCGCCTCCCTACCACTTGCCCAGTGCTTGCCCGCCCAGGCGCAGCAGCGAGCCCAGCCCACCCGAGCGGCTTTCGGCCACGCGGCCGGAGAGCCGGATGCTCTGGGCCTGCTCCGCGCCGGAGTCCAGCAGGCTCTGCACGCGCAGGGCGTTCTCGCCCATGACGCGGCTCACCTTTTCGTCGCCCTCTTGCTCCAGGGCCGTCAGATTCAAAAGCGAGCTGCCGGACAAGGCCAGACCAGAATTGGCCGCCTGCACGCGCGCCGCCGCGTTCTTGTGCTGATTGTCCTCGCGCAGCTCCTGAACCTGTTCGCGCGCGGTGCGCGCCTGGGCCTCGGCCTGGCGGCGCGCCTGGGCCTCCGCGGCCTGGGCCCGGGCCTCCGCCGCCTCGCTCACGCCGCCGGAACCCCCGCTCGAAAGCGCGGAACCAAGAACCCCGATGCCGGTCTTGACGGCCACTGGCATCACCGTGCTCACGCCTTCCATTGCTGAAACCTCCCGTACAGTAGATGGGTTGCCTGGTCCGGTCCGTAGCCTCGGCTGCGGCCTTCCAGGGTGAGTCCGAGAAACGCCGCGAACCCGCGCGCCTGCTGGTCCGTCTCGCGCACGTGGGCTTGCAGCCGGTGGAAGCCGTGCGAGGAGAACAGTTCAGCCACGGCGGTTTTCGCCAACCGGGCAAAGCCCACGGACCAGTGCCCGGCCTCCGCGCCGGTCCAGCACCACAGCTCGCCCACTCCCGGCCAGAAGCGCACCACACCGCCGCACACCAGCGGCCAGTCTCCGGCCATGAGTGTCCAGGCCGGGCCAGCGGCTTCGTAGGCGCGCGCCAGCTCCGCCAGGGGACCGAGGCCGCGCAAGGCCGCGACCGCGGCCGAACGCAGGCACAATCCGGCGGCGTGCCCGGCGCGGAAGGAAACAAGTCGGATGGGTTGTGGCATTGGCGCTCCTTGCGGCATTGGGCGTGGGCCCGGTGTGGAGCGCAGTATAGGGCACACTTTGGCGGCTAGACAAATTTGGCAGGATTTTGGCCGGTAAAAGGACAAAAATTCCGCCTTGACACGAATGGAGGATACGCCCGCATACAGGCACATGGTGGTAAGAAGGAGGGAATGGGGAGAGGCGTGGGGCGGCATTGCGCGCTGACAACACTTTGGCAGAAACGGACCGGACGAAACGGAGACGCAGCGCCTCAAAAACACCACGGCCCGGAGGCGACGAGCGCGTTCCGGGCCGGGAGGGGCGTGGCCGCAACGGCCCGCCGGGAATGAAAAGGAGTGCCTATTCCTCGGTGATCGAGCCCTGGGTCAGCAACTTGTCGCGGGTGCGCTGGGCGGCGTTGGCGCTGGCGTACGGTCCCACCAGCACGCGATACCACTTGCTGCCGCCAAGATTGGTGGCGACCACCTTCACGGGCAGGCCCTTCTTTTCCAGGTGCTGGGCCCGGCGCTCGGCCTTGCGGCGCGACAGGAAAGAGCTTTCCTGGATGGCGTAGGCCCCCCGGCCGGTTTTGCGCTGCACCAGAGTCTGGGCGGCGTTTTTTTCGGCGGCGGCCGGGCTGACGCTGGAGCCGGGAGCACTGTCCGCGCCCACCTGACGGGCGCGCATATCCGCCACTTGCTGGGCGGCCTTGAGGTCCGGGTCCTGCTGGCGCGGAGCCGTGTGGGCCAGGGAGGCGGGCAGCACGCCGCGCCCCTTCTGCTCTTCCAGGGTGGCCACGGTCTGCCCCTGGTGCAGGCGCTGGAAGGCCACGTCGAGCAGCCGCCCGGTGGCTGCGGCGCGGGCGCCGGCGCTGCGCGCGCCCAGCACCACGGCCACGATGCGCGTGTCGCCGCGTTTCGCGGTCACCACATTGTTGTAGCCCGAGGCCTGCACATAGCCGGTCTTGAGCCCATCCACGCCCTCGTAGCGGTTCAACAGCCGATTGGCGTTGTGGTGGTTGTGGTTGTTGTGCACGTAGGTGGTCATGGAGTGGAAGGTCAGCGCCTGGGGGAAGCGGCGCAGATAGCTGGCCGAAAGTTTCAGCATGTCGCGGGCCGTGGTGAGCTGGCCTTCGGCGGGCATGCCGTTGGGGTTCTTGAACACGGTGTCGGTCATTCCCAGTTCGTGGGCCTTGGCGTTCATGGCCCGGACAAAGGGCTGGAAGTCCTCGCTCCCGGAAAGATGCTGCGCCAGGGCCACACAGGCGTCGTTGCCGCTGGCCACGGCGATGCCTTTCATCAGCTCGCGCACGATGACGCGCTCGCCCGGGCGGATGTTCATGCGCGACCCGCCGGCCCTGGAGGCCTCCGGGGTCACCAGCACGGTGTCGGTGAAGGACAGGCGGTGCTCCTGCATGGCCTCGAAGGCCAAGTACAGGGTGATCACCTTGGTGAGCGAGGCGGGCGGAATCTGCTGGTCGGCATTGGCTTCATACAGAATGCGGCCGGTGGACAGATCCATGGCGATGGCGGACTTGGCCCCCATTGCGCCAGGGTCCTGCGCCGCCTGAACGGGTCTGGCCGCCAGCATGATGAGCAGCATGGTGAGGAAAAGAACTCTGCTTTTTTCGCGCATGGCTTTCCACGGGGTTAGGGTTTCGTCCCCTCGGGCATTGTTTCGGTTGTACACCGATAGCCCATGAGCGGGTGGCCTGGCAAGTCCAGGGGAAGCTCGCATCAAACCGGTTCCTACGGCGCTTGTCTTTGCCTGCGCGGCCCCAAAGCCTGCGCAGGGCGGCCCGCCTGCAACGCCGGGCCCACGCGAATTGTTATAGTGATTCTTTAAGAAATGTCTAGGCATATTCTTTTGCCCTTGTCAACGCTTGGCGAACATATTTGTATCAAACAACATCCGCGCAACCCGCTGGACAAACGGCTGGGGGCCGCGTAATTCAACCATGAGACATACCATGGACCTACGCCCAGGAGTCACCCAATGCTGTCCTGCCCCGCTCTGCCCTGGCCGCCACGAGTGCTCATTGTCGAGGACGAAAGCATCATCGCCCTCGCCACCAAAGCCAACCTGAAACGCATGGGCTGCGAGGTGGTGGCCACGGCCGCCACAGGCCAGCAGGCCGTGGACTTCGCCGTGCGCAAAAAACCCGATGTGGTGCTCATGGACATCATGCTCGAGGGCACCATGGACGGCATCGAAGCCGCCACGCGCATCCGCGAAACCAACCCGAGCATGCCCATCATCTACTGCACGGCCTACACCGACATGGGGACGAGAGTCCTGGCCGCGCGCACCAACCCCAGAGCCTTCATGGGCAAACCCCTGGACTACGGCGCGCTCAGGGACCTCATCGACGAGTTGGAATGAACGTGCGCACCTTCGCCCTCGCGGCCATCGTCTTGCTGGGGCTTTTGGGCCCGGGAAGCGCCGCCCTGGCCTCCGGCGCGTGGCCCCAAAAGGCCCCGGACACGGCGAATGCCGGACAGGAGGCCAACGCCACCAAGCCGGACGATGCCGACGCCCTGGCGCAGTATCAAGTGTTACGGGAGTATTTCGAGCGCCAGGTGACCCTGGATGACCGCCTGCCGGAGGTCTTTTCGCGCCGGGTGCGGCACGAGGAGACCATGGCCTTTTTCGCCATGCGCGAAACGGTGAACCGCAGGGGGCAGCTGGAGAAATTCCGTCAGGCCCAGGTGGATTTGAGCGGCCTCGTCTTCACGCGCATCACCGCCGACCCGGACTTGGCGCGCATCCACGTCACGGGCCGGTACACCTTCACCGTGCCGCCGCTGGTGGAAACCGTGGAGGAGGACGCGCTGTTCGTGCTGCTGCCCGAAATGGGGCAGTGGAAGATTTTCGAACGTCGCGAGGGCTGGCGCTAGCCTACATGGCCCCGCCCGCGCGCAAGGGCAGGTCCTGGGAAGCGCCCGCCGCCTTCTGGACCACGTTCCGGTCCTGCAAATCTTCCTGTCCATCTTGTCCGCCAAGCCCGTGCACCCCGGTCTCCGCCTCCGGCCCGGCCACCACCACGCGGTTGCGGCCGCCGTTCTTGGCCAAATACAGGGCCTGATCCGCCAACAGCACCAATTCCTGGCTGCGCGCGCCTGGCGCCAGCGAGGCCACGCCCGCGCTCACGGTGACATGCACAGCCTCCTTGCACTCGCCAAAGTCGCTCTGCCCCAGGCGGACGCGGATGCGGTCGGCCAAAAGCGCGGCATCGTCGCGGTTGGTGTGCGGCAGGATGACGGCGAACTCCTCCCCGCCGTAACGCGCCGGAAAGTCCGAGCTGCGCAGGCTCTCAAGGAGCAGCGTGGCCATGCCGCGCAGCACGGCGTCGCCGGTCTGGTGGCCGAAGGAATCGTTGATGTTCTTAAAGTGATCCAGGTCCAGCAGGATGAGCGACAGGGGCTGGTCGTAGCGCCCGTGACGCTGGGACTCCTCCTCCAGGCGCTCCTCGAAACGGCGACGGTTGGCGATCTTGGTCAGCCCGTCGTGGTCGGCCATGCTCTTGACCTGCCGATAGAGCAGCGCGTTGCGCAGGGCCAGCGCCAAGTGGTTCACCGCGGCGTTCAGGGTCTGCACCTGATCCTTGGCCAGACGCAAGCCCTTCTGGGTCATGAGGGCCAGGCAGCCGAAGGTTTCGCCGCCCGCGGACAAGGGCAGCATGAGCAGCCTGCCGCTGGAGGGCCCGGGGATTTGGCGCAAGTGCTTGCCGGGGGTCAGGCAGGTTTGGCGATAGTCCGCCACCTTGGCCCCGCCCAAACGCTCGGCCGCGGCCAAAAGAATCTCCTGCCAGGCCGCGTTCTCCACCGGGGCCATGAGGCAGTGCATGTACATCTCCGCGTCCAGGCCCGGTCCGGCGGCGGCACGGTTCCAAAACACCGCGCACAGAACCTCCACAGGCAAAAGATGCCGCAGGTCCGTTCGCACCTTGGACAAAATGGTCACCGCATCAAGAGAGGCAGAGGCGCGTGAAAGCATCCGGTTCAAAAAGGCCAGGTGGTCGCTCTTGCGCGAAAGCAGCTCGCGCTCCAGCATCACTTCCTCGGTCTTGCGGCGCAGGTCGGCGGACAGCGAGTCAAGCTCGCGCAGGCGCAAGAGCGCGTCGCAGACCTTGTACCGGTTGAGCGGCGCGCGCACGGCGGTCAAAAAACCTTCGGAAAGCACCTGCTGCGTCTCCAGAGGCTCCGCCCCCTCGTCCACGATGAGGATGCGGCGCACCGAATCCACATCCCGGCAGGCCCGGCGACGGTTTTTTGGCAGGTCGTTCCACATCTGCTGGGGAATCCAGGCGGCCCGGCTCTGGCCTTCCTGGCCGCGCATCCAGGCGACGGCGTCCGAAGGCAGATTACGCAGGGCAAAGCCTGGCCCGGCACTCTCTTCGATGAGCTTCGCCGTGTCCGGATCAAGTCCAAGACCCCACATGATTTCAGGATGTTCTCCGCGATGCATGGCCAAAAGCCTCCTGGTGACGGATGCGTTCTGCGTAGATCTTGCAAAAAGCGCTCCGGCGGCAAACGCTGCCCCTGGCAAGTCCCCATCTTTTGGCGGTGCTTTGACAAAATCTTCCAAGTATGGCTTGTATCAAGCATGAAAAAGTCCGCCATATTCGGCACCCTGGATCCCTACATGGAAGACGGGGCCATTCTGGGCCGCAGGGTCGCCAACGTCGGCTTTCTGCGTTTTCTTCTCGCCGCAGACCCCTTCGAGGCCTATCACTTCTTCCTCTCGGACAAGGCCCTGCGCGACTCCGTAGGCAGAAACCTGGCCGCCCTGGCGCCGGAAATAGCCGCCGAGGGCCGCTTCCAGCTCATGGACCGCCGCGAGCTGCCCGCCCGGCTGCGCGGCACACACTACGCCTGCTTCCATCAGTCGGACTGCATCAATTTCCCCTCGCACATCGCGCGGTTGCGCAACGCCTACAGCGCGGAGATCTTCCCCATCACCGGGCCCATGCATTCCCTCTCCTACCCGGATTACCCCGCGGCTTTTTTGCGCCACCTGTGGGCCGGGGCCACCCCGCGCGACTGCATCGTGGCCACCTCGCGGGCGGGGCGCCTGGCCGTGGAGGGCTTTTTCGCCCACCTGCGCGCGGGCTACGGCCTGGCAGGCGTCCCCGGGCCAAGCGTCCGCCGCGTGCCCCTGGGCCTGGACCCGGTCTGTCTGGAGAGCCCCCTGCCCACCCCGGCAGAAAAGGCCACTCTGCGAGCCCGCCTGGGCCTGCCCGAAGACCGCGTGCTCATCCTGGTCCTGGGCCGGGTGTCGCACTCCTCGAAGATGGACATGCTCCCGCTCATCCGCGCCATAAGCCGCCTGTTCGCCGGGCCCGCCGAGACAACGGGCCAGAGCCTGCCGAAAGACGGCGTGGCCCTGGTGGTGGCGGGCTGGGCAGAGGAGAACGACCTCTTCCCGCAGACCCTGGTGGACCTGGGCGCGCGCGTCGGCCTCTCCGTCCACCTGGAGCTGCGCCCCGGCGAACGCCGCAAAAACGACATCCTCGCGGCCTGCGACATCTTCGTGTCCATAGCCGACAACCCGCAGGAGACCTTCGGCCTTTCCATTCTGGAGGCCCAGGCCGCGGGGCTGCCTGTGGTGGCCTCGGACTACGACGGCTACCGCGACCTGGTGGCGCAGGGCGAAACCGGGCTGCTGGTGCCCACCACAGGCCCCGCGCCCAAGGCCGGGGACGACATGGTGGACCGGCTGGCTCCCCTGCTTTTCGACAACCAGTACCACCTGCTGCTGGCCCAGCGCACCGTGGTGCACACCCCGGCCCTGGCCGAGGCCCTGAGCACCCTGCTGGCCGACGCCGCCTTGCGCCGGCGCATGGGCGAACACGGACGCGAACGCATCCGCCAGGGCTACCTCTGGCCCAGCGTCATTGCCCGGCACCTGGACCTGTGGGACGAGCTGCGCGCCCTGCCCGCGCCCGACATCGAGACCCTGCGCCACGTGCCGCACCCGCTGCATCTGCCCTATGCCAGCGTGTTCGCGCCCTATCCCACGCGCACCCTGGCCCCGCAGGACCGCCTGCGGCCCGGCCGCGCGGGCATGGCCCTCTTGAGCGGGCGCGAGTTCCCTATGCTCTACGCCGGGCTGACCGACCTGCTGGAGGCCGAGGACACCCGCAAGCTGGTGTTCCTGGCGCGCAAGGGCGAGTGCGTGGAGCAACTCGCCGGGCGCTTCCGCGAACTCTGCCCCGGCCTGGACGCCGACACGGCGGAGTTCCACATCCTCTGGGCGCTCAAGCACGATCTGCTTGAGCCCGAACCCTGAAGCCCGCATGAGTCGGATCATCGTGCACCACGCCGCGCTGCCCCATCGGGGCGGAGCCGTGCGCGTGGCCCGGCTCGTCGCAAATGCCCAGGCCCAGGCCGGGCTGTTCCCGCGCCTCTCTTTCGAGGTGCCGGAGAACGACCCTGAAACCCTGGCCGCCACACAGACCGTGCCCGGTTCCGCACCGCCCGCCGTCTCCCTTGCCGGCCCCACGCCGCCAGGAGAACTGGGCCGCGCCGTGGCCGCGCTGCCGCCAGACGCCTGCCTGCACCTGCACACCAGCACGGACTGGCCCGCCCTGCTCAAGGGCCTGCCCGGCGGGCGACGCATCCTGCTCACCCTGCACGACGCCACGCCCCTTACCGGGGGCTGCGCCTATCCGCTGGACTGCCCGCACTTTCCGACCTGCGTGGACCCTTGCCCGCGCCAGTTCGCCAACGCCAGCGCCCGGCAGGCCGAAATCGCGGGCCTGCTGCGCCACCTGGCCCCAAGCCTCGTCAGCCCTTCGCGCTGGCTGGCCGGGCTGGCTCGGCTGGCCTTGCCCACGCTCCCGGCGCGCATCATTCCCAACGGCGTGCCCTGGCCGGAGCTTTCCGCCCTGCCGGCCCGCAGCCGCGCCCGCGAGGCCCTGGGCATCGCGCCCGGACGGCGGGTGGCGCTGTTCGCGGCCCATGGCGGCGCGCGCGCGGCCTACAAATCCGGCCCGCAGTGGCCGCACTACTGGCAGCGCCTGCGCACGGAGCTGCCGGACGCGCTGGCCTTCGCCGTGGGCGGCGACGAAGCCTTGAGCCAGGCAGGCCTGACCATCTGGCCCTACGTGGACCGCCACAAGTTGACGCTGCTCATGCGCGCGGCCGACGCGCTGCTCTACCCCACCTTGGCGGACAACCATCCGCTGGTGCTGTTGGAGGCTGCGGCCCTGGAGTTGCCCGTGGCGAGCTTCGCCGTGGGCGGCGTGCCGGAAATCGTGGTCCAGGGCGAAACCGGGCTGCTGGCCCCGCCCGGCGACGCCAACACCTTTTGCCGGGCCGCACTGGCCCTGCTGGCCGACCCGGCCCTTTCGCGCCGCCTGGGCAAGGCCGCACGCGCCCACGGCGGCAAGCGCTTCGGCGCCGGGCGCATGGCCGCAGGCTACGCCGCGCTGCTCGGCTGACTCCACGCCCCCCTCGACCGCTTGATTGGCCTTTGACACTCCGCACCGAATGCCGTATTTCGAGCCTCAAAATCAGACCCCCGCGACCCTGTGCGCGGCTAACGAAACCAAAATTTCGAGGTTATCGCATGAGCAAACTCGCGACCCTGCCCGGTGACGACATCCGCCAGATCATGTGGCGCTATACCGACCGCTACGACCTGCAGATGGTGGTCCAGTCCGCACGCGGCGTGGCCCGTGGCCATGTGGCCCGCATGGTGGCCGACGGCGTGCGCAACACCCACGAGTGGGACGAGCGCAAGCAGTCGCTGCTCGACGCTTTCGACGCCTCCGGCCTGACCGCCCTGTACATGGACACCACCCAGGGCGGGTACATCGACGGCCCCAAGAATTTCGCCTTAAGCCTGACCACCTTCGAGCTGTCCTGGGTGGACGCCGGAGCCGCCACCTGCGGCTTGGCCAACAACCTGGCCCTGGCGCCCATCCACGAGAAGGGCACCAAGGAGCAGCGCGACCACTACATGAGCATCTCCTGCCCCGGCGAGGGACGCGAGACCTGGCGCGGCGCCTTCGCCCTCACCGAGCCCCTGCCCTTCGTCGGGGTGGACACCGGCATCCTCACCAGCAAGGTGCGCGTGGCCGAGTGGAAGGACGGCGAGGAGCCCCTGCTCCAGGTGGACAAGCGCGGCCGTTTCATCACCGGCATGGACTTCGCCAACTTCGTCACCGCCGCCGTCACCAGCGACGACCCGCGCATCAAGGGCTCCTGCATGGTCATCCTTGAGGAAGGCGATCCCGGCAGCTTCGACCGCGGCGCGCCCACCCTCAAGATGGTGCACCAGCTTTCCAGCACGCGCGACCCCATCCTGAGCCTCAAGGTGCCCGCCAGCCGCATCATCGGCGGCTACACCGTGAAAGACGGCGTCATCGTCCCCAACTTCAGCCACGCGGAAATCATCGGCTCCGTGTTCCACAGAACGCGCATCCCGGTTGGCGTCATGACCTCCGCCAAGCTTTTGTCCTCGGTGGAGCCCATCATCCGCTACCATCGCGGCCGCTTCCGCGGCGGCGACGCCCAGCCCGGCACCCCGCGCTTCGACCAGGGCCTGCAAATGAAGGAAGACGCCGTGCAGCGCCTGGCCGACCTGTGGGCCGTGGGCGAGGCGGGCTGCTCGCTCGGCTTCGACGCCGCGCGCAAGGCCGACCTGCTGGACCCCCTGGAGCGCGAGAAGGAGTCCCGGTTCCACGCCCAGGGCATCACCGGCCCCCGCGCCCAGATGAGCGCCCTGAAGAAGATGGAGCCGCAGGTCCTCGAATACCTGAACCTGCTCTACACCCCCGAGGACAAACGCGACGCCGCGCGCTTCGCCGAACTGTCCGCCGACATCTTCGTGCAGTCCATCGTGCTCGACGCCGAGACCAACGTGCTGATTCCGGCCTGCAAGCTGTGGTGCCCGGGCGTTGGCGCAAACATGATGCGCGAGGCCGTGTCCCTGGTGGGCGGCTACGGCGTCACCGAGGACTGCCCCGGCTTCCTGTTCCAGAAATGGACCGACTGCCAGCTGGAGGCCACCTACGAAGGCCCCGAGGTCGTGCAGCGCCGCCACCTCACAGCCACCATGACCAACCCCGTGTTCCTGGCCCTCATGGGCCACTGGATCGACGAACTGGACGCCCTGGCCGTGTCCTGGCCCCAGGCCGGAACCAAGGCCCTGGCCCAGTCCATGCGCCTGTGGCTGTGGACCGTGAACCACCTGCAAAACGCCAAGGACGCCGAAGGCAAAAAGCTCTACAGCGGCAACCGCCAGGGCGTCACCTTCCCCCTGGCCGACGCCATCAGCTGGATCGTGGCCGCCCGCTCCTTTGTGGACGATGTGCTGGAGCTCCAGCGCAAAGGCCCCGAGAATCCGCTCCTGGCCGAAAGCCTGGACGACACCCTGGGCTTCTTCGCCGACCTGCTCACCCTGCAGAATGCCCGCACCGCCGGCGAAGTGGGACGCATCTGCGCTGACCTCGTCTACGGCTACGCCACCGCCACGCCCGATGCGCCCGAGTTCGTCGTCCTGCGCGGCAGCATGGACGCCGCCCTGGCCGGCGCGCGCCTCGCCCGCGACCGGGCAGGCGAGGCCATCAGCGGCGTCATGATCCCGGAAGCGCTGGATTACCCCCTGTAAAAGGCGAGAGGGGATGTTTCCAGGGGCCTCATCTCCTCTGGGCCCCCTTTAGACAAATCAAAATGGCCGGAGCAGGCAGACGTCTGCTCCGGCCATTTGATTTGCGATGGCATTCCAAGTGCCCCTCGTACTCCATGCGGCATACTTGGACGGACTTTTGTGGAAGCTTGCTCTCCAGACCTTCCGCAAGCGAACGGGCCTGAGGACGTTTGGGCGCCAGTGTGAGGCGAGCGGTTCTTCCGTGGTCTTCTGGCTGCCGACAGCATCGCTGGGGAACCATGCCCCGCCCCATTTTTTTCCTGCGCTATTCTTCCCCCCGGTTCTCCTCGGCCTCAACCGCATTGGAAAGGTCGAGATCGAGGATGAGGGTGCGCCCGGGCGTTGGCGGGGCGGCGTCCTTGGCCGTGGCGTAGCGTTCAGGCTTGAGGGTTTTGAGCAGGAACATGAGGAGTTGGTCGGAATGCTTGACGGTGTTGCCGCACTCGCGCCCCTGGTGGAACACCGGGATGGCGACGCCGGACAGTGCGCGGCGCACGGCTTCGCTCTCCAAGGCATCGGCGGCGCGCTGAAGGTCGGTCTCGGTGTTGGCCGAATCGAAAGCGGCAGAATCGACGCCAGCGGACGCGCCCGGCGGTGTGCGCACGATCTCGCGGCAGGCGCGCCGACGCGGGCTCTTGCCGGGGCGGACGGAGATTCCGGCTGCCCGGGCGGCGGCCACAAGGCAGCCGGTGCGTTTCAGGACATGACGGAACATTTGGGCTTGGCGCGTATTCATGGTGCTCTCCGGGCGGCTCTGGGGACATGCGTTTCTGCCCGGGAGTATAGCACAGGCTTTTGCCCGCGGGCAAAATTGCCCGGAATCTGGCCGGGAAAAGGACAATTCTCCACTGTTGACAGGCGCTGCCGGGCGGCAAAGGGAACAGACCCTGGCGCCGGGTTTAAAGTCGTTGCCAGGGGCGCGTTGAAAGGGTAGTCTTGATTCCCAAGACGCTTGTGGCGTCCCTGTAACCCCCAAGCAAAGGAAGGCCCGTGGCAAAGCCGAATTATCAGTACGAAAAGCGCGCCAAGGAACTGGCAAAGAAGAAAAAGAAGGAAGAGAAGCTGCGCCGCAAGCAGGACAACGCCCAGCGCGGTGTCAATGATGCCGGCGAACCCGTCGAAGGCGAGGCCCCTGCGGCCCCGGTCGGCGAAGAGGCTCCCCAGGCCTAAGCGCGATCCGCCCGCCTAGAACGTCAGCGAAAGGCTGACGGAACCGAACATTTGCGGGCTTTTCTGCCCGTCGTATTCTTCTGTCCTGTACACATGCGTATAGGTCAGCTTTGCCGTGCCCAAAACCAGGCCGATGCCAGCCGAAAGGTCGCCCACGAAGTTCTTCTTGGTCACGCTGGGGCTGTGCTCCCAGGTGTTGCCGTCCAGGAAGATGTTGCGGGCCACGGCGCGCCCCTCCGCTCCGGCGAAAAGATGCAGACCGAAGACCGACTCCCGGCGCAGGCGCGGGTCCTCGGGGTCTGCCGGCGCGCTTACCCCGCCGCCGGGGCTGATGAGCGAGGTGCCGAAGTCCCAGGGCAGGTTGATGCCCAGACGCGTTTCGAACCCGGCGTTGGCCTGGGTGAGCACGTTGCCCGCCGTGGCCCCGAAGCGCGGCAAAAGGTCCCAGGCCACGTCGCGGCCCAGGTCCACCCGCGCGGCGCGCAGCGTGCGCTGCCACGAGAGCATGAGCCCAGGCTCGTCGTGGATCTGGTTCTTCCAGCCTTTGGCGCGCTTGAAGCCCATGAGCGTATGGTAGTTGTTCTGGGTCTCGCCCGCGCGGGCCGATGGCCCGACAATGCCCAGGGTGGTCTCGAAGGTGTCGAGCTGCCGGGCCGTTTTGGCGTGCAGGGCCAGCGAAAGATACGTCCAGCCCGCATAAGGGCGGTCACCGGGCTGGTAGGCCTCGGTGCTGGTGTTGCCGGGGGTGTACATGTTCTGCCCCAGAGCCAGGGCGACGTTGTACTGCTGCCCAGGCTCGTTCACAAAGGGCAAGGCGCTCAGATACGGCAGCACGAAGTCCGGCAGGCGCTCGTCCTCCGCGTACTTCTTGAGATCCCCGGACACCCAGGCCAGTTTGATGCCGTTGGTGTAGTGTTCGTCGGTGCCGGCGAAGAAGTCGTTCTCCTCGGTGAGGATGAAGGTGGAGGCGGCCTCCGGGCGCGGCGCCGTGGTCTCGGCGGCTCGAGCCGGGCCGACGACCGCCAAGGCGGCGAAAAGGCCGAGGCACAAGGCCACGGAGAGGATGGGGTGGGGCGCGCGCATTGCCGGGATGTGCCCCTGACGGGCCGTTCTGTCAAGGCTGCGCGGAAGCGGACGCCGGCGGGTTTCTGGCCCGCTACGTAAACAGGGGCGCGGCGCGGAGCAGTGCTGTTCACCCGGCATAAAGCCTGCTAGGAAGGGCTCAACCCCCTTCATTCTTCAACGCGGAGGCACCCCCCATGCGTCTGTGGCGACAAACACTTTTCACAGCGTCTGTCCTCCTGCTGGCCTTTGTGCTGGCGGGCTGCGGTGATCCCGGCCTTGAACGCGTGGACGTGACCTGGAACACGGACCCGCCGCCGCGCTGGGGCCTGTACCCCGGCTACAGGCAGGGAATTCCCTGTCCCAAGGGCGCGGCGTACACGGTGAACGTGTTCTTCAAGGGCAAGCCGTTCACCGGCGGCAGCGTGGTCGATGCGGGAAACGCGCTGGTGTTCAAGCCCTCGGCGGGCTCCCGCGACATCGAGGCCCAGAGCGAGGGGCGTGACCGCATGACCATCTACGCCACCCTGCGTAGCGAGAAGGGCGAAAGCCGCCGCCTGCTGGCGCTACGTATCGAACGCAAGGGTGAAAAGATCTACTTCGAGTTCCCGAAGTAAGAGGAAGGACTTTCCCCTCTTCTCAAACGATTTTCCCAAAGCAAAATGCTCCTTGCCGACGAAACCGTCGGCAAGGAGCATTTTGCGCCATGGGGACTCCAAAGGGAATCATTCCCTTTGGCGGGAATAGGGCCGGAGCCCTCTGGATTCTCGCCTCTAGTCCAACTCGAACTTGCTGCGCCAGTCGCCTTCTTCCTGCCACTCGGGCTGGCCTTCCTTCACCAGCAGCCAGTCGCCCAGCACCAGCGCGTCCATTTCGGTGCGCATGAAGCAGGCATAGGCATCGGCGGGCGTGCAGACGATGGGCTCGCCGCGCACGTTGAAGCTGGTGTTCACCACCACAGGGCAGCCCTGCTCGCGCCGGAAGGTGTCGATGAGCTGCCAGTAGCGCGGGTTGGTGGCCTTGGACACGGACTGGATGCGCGCGGAAAAGTCCACGTGGGTGATGGCCGGCAGGTCCGAGCGCTCCACATAGAGCCGGTCGTACATGGGCCGGGTCCAGTAGTCCTGCGGCAGGGGCTTGCGGTGGCTTTCGGCCACCGGGGCCACCAACAGCATGTAGGGCGAGGGCGTGTCCAAATCGAAGCATTCGGAGGCGTACTCTTCCAACACCGAGGGCGCAAATGGGCGGAATCCCTCGCGGTATTTAATTTTGAGGTTCAGCTTCTTCTGCATGTCGCCGTGGCGCGGGTCGCCCAGAATGCTGCGGCCGCCCAGGGCGCGCGGGCCGTATTCCATGCGGCCCTGCAGCCAGCCCACGGCCTTGCCCTCGGCCAGCAGCCCGGCGACGCGGGTGCACAGGGCGCCGAAGTCGTCGTACTTCTGCGCGGGCGCGCCAAAGCGTCGGCAGGCGCGCTCAATGTCGCCACCGGAAAAGCTGGGGCCGAGGTACGCGCCCTGCATCATGTCGCCGCCGGGCTCGCCCGCGTGGGCCGTGCGCGGCTGCTCCAGAGCAATGTGCCAGGCGGCCAGGGCAGCGCCAAGCGCACCGCCGGCATCGCCCGCGGCGGGCTGGATCCAGATGTTCTCGAAAATGCCGCGCTTGAGCAGCTTGCCGTTGGCCACGCAATTCAGCGCCACGCCGCCAGCCATGACGAGGTTCTTCGACCCCGTGAGCTTTTGGGCCGTTTCGGCCATGCGCAGCACGGCGTCCTCGGTGATCTGCTGGATGGCCAGAGCCAGGTCCATGTACTCCTGGGTGATGTCGCTCTCGCCCGTGCGCTGCGGCAGGCCCAGAGCGGCCTCGAAGCGGTCGGCCCGGCACATGGTGAGCCCCGTGGCGTAGTCGAAATAGTCCATGTTCAAAAGCAGCGAGCCATCCTCGCGCAGGTCCACCATCTTGTCCAAAATGACCTGGCGGTAGCGCGCCACGCGTTCCGAGCCCTCGATGCCGTAGGGCGCCAGACCCATGAGCTTGTATTCGCCGGAGTTGACCTTGAATCCGCACCAGGCGGTGAGGGCGGAATACAGCAGGCCGAGGGAATGCGGAAAGTGCAGTTCGCGCAGGATGGACAGCTCTTTGCCCACGCCGTGGCCGATGGTGGTGGTGGCCCATTCGCCCACGCCGTCGATGGTGAGCACGGCGGCTTCGTCAAAGGGCGAAGGATAGAAGGCGCTGGCCGCGTGGGACAGGTGGTGCTCCGGGAAGAGCAGCCCCGGTTTGCCCCTGCCGCCCGTGGGGCCAAGCCGGGCCAGCTCGTCCTTGAGCATCTTGCGCATGAACAGCTTCTCGCGGATCCACACGGGCATGGCCGTGAGGAAGCTCCTGAGGCCGCGCGGGGCGAAGGCGTGGTAGGTCTCCAGCAGGCGCTCGAACTTGAGGTAGGGCTTGTCGTAGAAGGCCACGGCCTCAAGATCGGCCGGGGTCAGCCCGGCCTCGGCCAGGCAGTAGCGCGCGGCGTGGTGCGGAAAGTCCGGGTCGTGCTTCTTGCGCGTGAAGCGTTCTTCCTGGGCGGCGGCCACGATCTTGCCGTCCACCAGCAGTACGGCGGCGGAGTCGTGATAAAAGGCGCTGATGCCCAGAATGGCCCGGCGGGTGCGCGGAGTTTCTGCCATGTGCGCCTAGAACAGCGTGTAGATGAAGGGTGCGATGGCCGAGCCCGAGGTGAGCACGATGAGCGCGCCGAACAACAGCAGCACCAGGATGATGGGCGCCAGCCAGAACTTTTTGCGGACTTTCAGGAAGTCCCAGAGATCGCGAAGAAAATCCATGCGTCGCTCCTAGAAGGGGGCTTTAAGGTCCGCCGGGGTGAAGGGGCCGGTGCGGGTGTGGAACACCGAAGCCGCGCCTTTCTTGAAGGCGGCGAGCTTCAGGGTGTCTTTGCCCAGGGCGCGGCGCGCCAGGCCCATGGGGGTCAGAACAAGAAAATAGACGAGGGTCAGGATGACCTTGGACATGACGGCGCCGAGCAGCCCGGACAGGCCGAACCAGATCTTGGAGGCTGGCCCGAAGACCTTGGGCGCGGTCATGTTGACCACCAGGATCACGGTGGCGGCGGCGAACCAGCCGGTCTTGGCGCGCAGCAGACCGATGATGAGGCAGATGAGGGTCAGGGCCATGCCGGTGTCCACGGCCTTTTGGCGGGAACTGGCGGGCGCATCGGCATGAGCGGAATGCTTCACGAGGTCGATCATAGGTGCGGGCGCCGTATCGGTCTTATAGTACAGGTGTGGTCAACCGCTGCTCAATAGCCAATTCGGTCAAGGCTCGTCAACGTGAATTCCGCGCGCGATGCATTCCCCAAGCGTCGTGTAGCCCTGGCGGTTCAGATGGTGCCAGTCCGTGGGGCCGTGGATGGGCATCTTGGCAGCCTTTTCGCGCAGCACTGCGGTGGCGGAGATGTAGCCGTAGCCGTTTTGCATGGCCGCCTGGCGGACCCTGGCCTCCATATCGGCGCTGGCGGCGCGGATGGCCTCGGCCTCCGGGCCGGGAATCTGGTAAAGGGCGGGCGCGGCGGGGATGTAGACCACGTAGCGCGGCACCCCGTTCCAGAATTGCTGCACCCGCGAAAGGGCGCGCTCGAAAAAACGCACGCCCAGCGCTTTGTCCGAGGGCGTCATGTGCGCCAGATCGTCCTCCAGCAGAATGTCCGGCAGGGGCACGGCCTGGCCGTTTATCACCGCCGTGCGGGCCTGGCCCGGGGGGATGGGCCTGGCTTTCTTCGTGGCCGAGTAGATGAGGCTCTCCACCGTGCGCGAGAGCAGATTGCCCGCGTAGAAGCGGTCCAGAAACTCCCGGTATGCGCCTTGGGAGAAGCGGTTCTCAATGCTCTGGGCGAAGGTCTCGAAATAGTCGTCGTCGTAGACGCGCCCAAGGTCGTAGTTCGGCGCGAAGTAGCGGTCCTTGAAGCGCAGGTTGTCGCTGATGTCGTTGCCCTCGTAAAAATAGACGAGGATGACGGCGGGCGGCGGCAGCTCGAAGCCCACCCGCCGCAACAGCTTGAAGGTGTTGATGGCGTAGATGGCCGCGCCGTCGTAATTGCCGGCCCCAGCGCGGGAAAGGGAAAGCACGTCGCGTCCGGTGATGTCCTGGAGCACGTGCGCCGTGTGGTAGCGGGAATTGAGGTTGTAGCCGTTGTCGACGAACCAGTCGCCCTGGCCAGAGCCATAGGAGTCGCCCAGAATGGCGATGTAGGGCTCGCGCGGCACGCGTTCGGCCTTGGAGGTTTGCCCCAGGGTATGCAGCTCCCGGCACTGGGCATTGAACATCCAGGCGGGCCAGTGGGTTACGGTCAGGTGCAGCCCCGCCTCCAGCGCGCCATAGGCGATGAGGATGCTTACCACCACGAGGGCAATGGTGCCGATTATTTCCTTTGCGCTGCGCATCCGCCCACCTCGCGAACAGGGTATCTCAAGCCGGGCGAAAATACACAGAGCACAGGGCGGAGTAAAGCGGGAAGAGCGGCGGCGGGCAGGCGCAATCAGCGAACCGGGCGGGACTTCTTCTTCGCCGGGGCGGCGGGCTTGGCTTTCTCCGGCGCGGGGGCAAGGCTGGGCGGCCGCAGGAAGAAATCGAGCACCAGGCCCGTGGCGTCCAAGCCGGTCACGGGCATGTCGCAGTAGCGGAAACGTTGGCGCGCGCCGCCGGGCCAGGCGTGGCCGCCGCCCTTGACGATGACGAAGCGCACGAAGCCGCGCGCACCCCTCCGGGCCGGGCCGTAGTCCTCCACCCGCACCGGGGAGGCAGTGGAGTCGCGCACCTGCGGCTTGGGGCCAAGGCCCAGGCCGCGCACCCAGAAATCCACCTGGGCCCGGGCCGGGTGGTCCTCGCAAAAGCGCCCGGTGGCCGGATGCGCCGGAGTGGGGGCAAAGCGCGCCACGGCGTCGCGGCTGCCGTGGATCACCAGCACGGGAAGCTGCCCGTCTGGGCGCGCCGCATCGCACGGCAGGCTGCCCGCCACCGAGGCCAGGGCCGCGGCCACGCCGGGGCGCTCCAGCGCGAAGCGGCTGGCCAGCATGGCCCCGTTGGAGAACCCGGCCAGATAGATCCGCCGGGGATCGGCGCCATAATCGCCGCGCAGCCGGGTGATGAGCGCGGACAGGAAGCCCACGTCGTCCACGTGCTGGTCGCGGGCATAGCCGCAACAGTTCCAGGCGTTCCAGGTCTGGCCGCTGCCTTCCCCGTCGGCGGGGCCAAGCCCTTCTGGGAACACGGCCAGAAAACCCGCCGCTGCGGCGCGCTCGGCCAGGCCGGTTTGGCGCATGGCCTGGGAGGCCGAGCCCCCGGCCCCGTGCAAAAAAACGAGGAGCGGCAGCTTGGGCGCGGGCTGGCCCTGTTTCCGCGGCGGGGCTTTGGGCAGAACGAGCACGGCCTGGCGGTCCGAGCCGTCCAGGTGCAGGGTCAAAAGCTGTTGGCGCGGCGGCGCGCCGGATGCCGGATTGGTTGTAGCTTGGCCGGGCGGAGTTTGGCGGGGCGGGAAAGGTCCGGCGGCGTCCTGGGCGTTTTGCGGCGGCGCGCCGGGCACCACCGGCGGCTTGGGCTGTGCCGGGGCCACCGGGCCCGTCTGGCCGGACCGGGTGGAACGGGTGGAGCGGTTTTGATCCTGGCGCGAGGCCGGGGATTTGGTGAACGAGTCGAGGACATCCGTGGCCATGCCACCCGGAGCGCCCAAAGCCGTGGCCCGCAGGCCCGGCGCGGCCAGAATCAGCACGAGGGCCAAGGCCAGCGCCGGGGCGGGGCAAGACCGGGCGCGCACCGGAACCGCCTAGGGCTTGCCCCCCATGATCCTGCCGGTCATGGGGATGAAGAACACGCCCATATCCTTGCGGGAATGGACCTTGCCGTTTTTGTCCTTGGTGAACACGTAGAGCACCTGGCCCTTCTTGAACGGCTGGCCGATGGGCACGATGAGCCGTCCCTCCGGCTTGAGCTGCTTCAAAAGCTCCGGCGAAACGTAGCGCGCCACGCAGGTGACCATGATGATGTCGAAGCCGCCCTTGACCTCGGGCCAGCCGAAGTAGCCGTCGCCCACGCGGGTGTGCACGTTCTCCAGCCCCAGGGGCTTGTAGATCTTGGCCACGTCCGTGCCCAGGGGCTTGATGATCTCCACCGAGTACACCTCCTTCACGATGCGTGAAAGAAGTGAACTCTGGAAGCCGGAGCCGGTGCCCACCTCCAGCACGGTGTCGCCAGGGCGCGGCTTGGCCAGCTGGGTCATGTAGGCCTGGCCCAGATAATCGGACAGGGCCGAGCCGTAGCCGATGGCCCAGGGCTTGGGCAAAGGCTCGTAGCAGTTGGAGGCGAAGGGCTTCCTGCGCTGGTAGTCGTAGTGGTAGTACTCGCGCGGCAGCTCGCGGAAGGCGCGCAGCACGTCGGGGTCCGTCTTGCCGAAACGCCGCTTCAGGTACTTGTCGATGGCCGACATGGCCACTTCCTTGCGGACCTGCAACTCGGCGAATTCCTTTTCCTGCAAGGCCACGCTGCGGCCCGACTGGCGCATGGCCTCCTGAAAGGCCTTGTAGCTCCACGGCGCTCCGGGGGCCCAGGCGCTCTGCGCCATGGGCGCGGGCGCGGCAAGCGCCACGGAGGCGGCCTTGGCCTCGGCCACGCCAAAAGCCAGGGCGCCAAAGGCCAGCAGGCAACAAACAACGGCAAACGCACGCGCCGGGCGGCGCAAAAACTCGGTGGGCATGGAAGGGCTCCTCGGGCAGGACATGATGTGCGGCCATTAGCACGCGTGCAACCGGATAGGAAGCCCCCACGCCTTGCCGGGCGACCGCCCCTTGACCCGCGCCGGGGCGCGTCCTAAACACCATAGGCCAGCCCTCGCAACAACCGGAGGAACCATGACCGACAACGCCGGGACCACGGCGGGCAAGACCGCCGCCGAGTCCGCCATCACCCTGACCCACCAGGTTTTGCCCCACGATGCCAACCCAGCCGGAAATGTGCACGGCGGCGTCATCCTGAAGCTCATCGACACCGCCGCCGGGGTGGTGGCCATGCGCCACGTGCGCGGCTGGGCCGTCACCGCCAGCATCGACCGCATGGACTTTCTGCGCCCCGTGTTCGTGGGCGAGCTCGTCACCCTTAAGGCCAGCCTGAACCTGGTGGGCCGCACCAGCATGGAGATCGGCGTGCGCGTGGAGGCCGAGAACCTGCTCACCGGCGAGGTGCGCCACACCAACTCCGCCTATCTGACCTTCGTGGCCCTGGACGACAAGGGCAACCCGCGGACCGCGCCGCCGCTGCTCCTCACCGACGGGCTTTCCGAGCGCCGCAACCGCCAGGCCCTGCGCCGCCGCGAACTGCGCAGGCAGGCCATAGCGGAGGAACGGGGAGCCTAGGCCGCCGGAGGCACCGCCCCTGCCGGGCCGGCCTTGCCAGTGCGCCGCAAGGGGGGTATTTCCGCCGCATGCACGCAATGCCAAGGCTCCTCGACCTCTCCTGGCCCCTCCGGCCGGGCATGCCCATGTTTCCGGGCGACCCGCCGGTGGAGCTGCGGCCCATGGGCGGCCTGGCCACCCACGGCTATCTGTCGCACATGGTGATTCTGCCCGCGCACAGCGGCACGCACATGGACGCGCCGGGCCACGTGCTGGCGAATGGAGCCATGCTGGCCGACCTGCCGCTCTCGCGCTTCGCCGGGGCGGGCGCGCTGCTGGACCTGCGCGCCCGCGCGGACCGCGCGGTGACGGCGGCGGACCTCGCCCCGCAGCTCGCGGAACTTTCCGGGCTGGAGCCCGTAGCCTTCGTGCTGCTGCGCACCGGGGACGAGTCCCGCTGGGGCCAGCCAGAGTATTTTACCGCCGGAGCCTCCCTGACGCCCGAGGCCGCGGCGCTGCTGGCCACGCTGCCCGGCCTTTCCGGCGTGGGGATTGATGCCGGTTCCGTCGACGCAGCCGGCGTTTTCGAGCTGCCCGCCCACAGGGCGCTGCTGGGCGCGGGACTGGTCATTGTGGAAAATCTGCGAGGGCTTGCTCTGCTGCCCAGGCGCGGCTTCCAGTTCCTGTGCCTGCCCGTGCTGGGACTGGACGGCTCGCCCGTGCGCGCCGCCGCTGCCGTAACCGGGCAGGAGGCCGGGGCATGACCACGGTCCGGGCGGGCTTCGTCATCTACGCCAAACTTGTGGGCTGCATGTTTCTGTGGGGCGCCACATGGGTTTCCGGGCGGGTGGTGGCGCAGCAAATGTCGCCTTTTTCGGCTGCGTTTCTGCGCTTTCTCTTCGCCTCGGCCTTTTTGTACGTGCTGCTCTGCCGCGAGTCCGCCCTCTTGGGCGGCCGGCAGGGCGGCCACTGGCCCCGCCTCTCCAGGGCGCTGCTGCCCGGCGTGGCCTTTCTCGCCCTCACCGGCGTGTTCTTGTACAACGCCCTGTTCTTCTCCGGCCTCGCCCACATCGAGGCGGGCCGCGCGGCCATGATCGTGGCCTGCGTGCCCTCCGCCGTGGCGCTGTATTCCGGCCTGGTGCTGCGCGCGCCCACGGGGCTGGTCAAGAGCCTGGGCATCGCCCTGTCGCTTTTCGGCGTGGCGGTAATTCTTTCCGGCGGCAACCCCTTGGCGCTGTTCACCCAGGGCGCGCACCTGGGCGATGTGCTCATCCTCGGCTGCGTGGCCACCTGGGCCGCGTACACCATCGCCGGGGGGCGCGTCATGCGCCAGACCACGCCCCTGGCCGCCGTCGCCTGGTCCTGCATTCTGGGCTGCGCGCTGCTGCTGCCGCCCGCCCTGGGCACGGGCCTGGCCGCCCAAGCCAAGGCCGCCGGCTGGATCATCTGGGGCAACCTGCTGTTTCTGGGCGTCGGGGCCACAGGCCTGGCCTTCACCTGGTACTACGACGGCATTCTGGCCCTGGGCGCGCCGCGCGCCAGCGTGTTCATCAACCTCGTGCCCGTGTTCGCCACCCTCATGGGCAGCGCGCTCTTGGGCGAAAGCGTGGGCCTGCCGCTGATTCTGGGCGGGTTCATGGTGCTTGCGGGCGTGGTGCTGGCCAACCGACCCGCCAAGGCCCCCGCTTCCTAGCGCAAGAAGCCCCCGGTTGACGCCCCGCGCCCGCCAGGGCACACTTCCGGCCATGACGCTCATGGGACTTGATCTCGAAGGCCAGGTCATCCGCCCCCCGGCGGAGGCCGAAAGCCTGCTCATCCAGGTGACGCTCGGCTGCTCGCACAACCGCTGCGCCTTCTGCCCGGCTTACAAGGGCAAGCGCTTCGCCTTCAAGGAACCGGCGCGCATCCGGGCCGCGCTCGACCACGCCGCCGAGCACTTGCCGGAGCTGCGCCGCGTGTTCCTGTGCGACGGCGACGCCCTCATCCTGCCGCAGCCGCGCCTTGAGGCCATCCTGGCCGACATCCGCGAGCGCCTGCCCAGGGTGACGCGCGTCAACGCCTACGCCAACGCCAAGGCCCTGGCGCGCAAGTCCGACGCCGACCTGCGCCGCCTGCGCCACCTGGGCCTGACCACAATCTACCTCGGCCTGGAATCCGGCTGCGACGCCGTGCTGGCCAGCATGGACAAGTGGGGCGATGTGGCAGAGCACCTGCGCCAGGCCGCGCGCGCCAAAGCCGCCGGGCTCAAGCTTTCGGTCACGGTGCTGCTGGGCCTGGCGGGCCTGGGCGGGGCGGGCGATTTGGCAGAGACCCACGCACAAGAGACGGGCCGCGCCCTGACGCGCATGGACCCCGAACAGGCGGCGGCCCTGGCCCTCATGGTCGTGCCCGGAACGCCGCTCTACGACCGCCAGGCCGAGGGCGGCTTCCACCCCCAGAACGACCAGGGGCTGCTGCGGGAACTCCAGTGGCTGCTTGAAGAAACCGAGCTGACAAACGGCCTGTTTTTCTCCAACCACGCCTCCAACCCCTTACGCCTGCGCCTGCGCCTGCCGCGCGACAAGAGCGCCGGGCTGGCCGCCGTGCGCGCCGCGCTTTCAGGCGCCGCGCCGCTGGTGCCGCACGCCTACAGACGATTGTAGCGGGGCGCCTTCAGGAACCGTCCGGCTCCAGGGGCAGCACGAAGAAGAAGTTATTGCCCAGGGGCGCGGCCTCGTAGCCCGCCCAGCCGCCGTGCAGGTCCACCACCTGGCGCACAAAGGCCAGCCCGTGCCCGGTGCCGTGCTCCGTGCCGGTGGTGCTGGCGCGAAAGCCCGGCTGGAAGAGCCCGGCACGCTCGCTCTCCGGCACGTTGGGTCCGGTGGTGAAGACATTGAGCTTCACGCCCGGGCGGCCAGAACCAAAGGCCTCGGGCAGAATGTCCCAGCCGTAGGCCATGAACTTCTTGGACTGCCCGTCCGGTCCGCTGACGGAACGGGCGTACTTGACCGCGTTGGAGAAGAGGTTGGCGTAGACCTGGGCGATGAGCCCGAGGTCGGCCATGAGCAGCACGGGGTTGTTGGGCAGGCCGCCCATGGAAAGGTCGATGGCGACGCCTCGGTCAGAGAGGCGCGGCCGGAAGCGCTCCACCTGGGGCTCCACCACCTGCTGGCGCAGGTTCACCAGGCGTTTCTCCAGCACGTAGCGCCCTTCCTCAAAGTGCCTGCGGCGCAGCAGGGTTTCCAAAAACAGGCTGGTTTGCTCGTAGTGCCGGCTGATCTCCTCATACTGGGTGCGCAGGCGCGTCTGCAACGCATCAAGCTCGCTCAAGAATTGCGGCGGCGTGTCTTCCGGCGCATTCAAAAGCAGGCGCTCCAGCCCGGTGATGGAGCCGCGCAGGCGGTTGAAAAAGAGCTTGAAGGTCATGTTGGGCACGATGACGTTGTGCCCGATGTCGGCCACGAGGTTCTGGATGAAGGTGAGATGCTCGCGGCTTTTGGCGCGGGCCAGGCGGTTGTGCATCTGGTAGCCGATGCGCCCGGCGTATTTTTCGAAAAAGAGCTGGCGCGAGCCGGACAGAGCCGCCCCCCCCGCGATCTCGATCCACCCGATGACGCCGTGCTCCAGGGCGAAGCCCAGGAGTTCGCCGGTGTCCTTGCGGCCCATGATGGGCGCGTAGAAGTTGGCCCCGCGCACGGCGGGCCGCGGCGGCGGCTCAAAGGTGGGCTGGGTCTGGGGGATGCGCAGGCAGCGCGCCAGCCGCCAGGCGCGCGGCCCGGTGCGCAGGTAGACGCGCACGTCCTGGTCGAAGAAGATCATGGGCAGAATCACGCTGACGGTGAGCAGGTCGCGGCGCGAGTCGTACTCCTGGGCCATGTCGAAAAAGGTGTTGAGCATGCGCTGCTCGTCCAGGCTGAAGCCGTAGCCCTCGGCCTCCTCGATCTTCTGGAGCACGCGCTGTTCCAGGGTCCGCTTGCGCAGCGGGTCGTTCTCCAGGCACTGCACCGGGTCTGGGGGCAGCGGCGGCAGCGGGGCGTCGTCCCGGGGCGCGGAACCCTCCCGTCCAAAAGGTGCGGAAGGGGCTTCGGCTGAAGGTGCGGCTGGCCGCCGCAACCGCTCGTCAGACATCGAGTCCTCCGGAGCCGGGCTGGCCGGACTGACATGGCCGGGCCGTCCGGACATCGGGCACGCCCAGCACCTGCCGCTCCACATCCAGCCTGGGGTCGGCCTCGCCGCGTGGAGCCATGCGCCAAACCCAGGTCTCGCCAAGCAACTTCGGCGCGACGCCGAAAAGCAGATCCGTCTCGTAGTCCACCCGGCCGCACTCCAGGCCCCGCTCCACCGTGTCCGTCACCAGGCAGGCCGGGCACGGCAGCGCCGCAAGCCCGGCGAGGTGCCCGCGCACCAGCGACGCGGCAAAGGCCTCCAGGGCCTCCGGCTCCGGGCAATCCGGATGGTCCGGGCGTTTGCGCAGGGCATCCAGAGCCAGCAGCGGCAGTTGCGAGAGCAGGTTGGCGGAAAAGACGAAATCCAGGTCCGGCAGGCCGAGGGAAAGATCCGGCGCTGGCAGCGGCCTGCGGGCGGCCAGGGCCTCGGCGCCGGGCAGGGCGTCCATGCAGCCGGTAAGGTCCACCCGCGTCAGCTCCACGTTGCCCAGGGCCTTTGCCTTGCGGATGGTGCCGGGCAGAAAGGCCATGTCCGCCAGGACCACGCGCCGGAACAGGGCGGAAAGCCGCTCCAGCGGCACATCGAGCAGCAGGCCCGCCCCCAGCACCAAAGCGGTGCGCCGCGCCTGCCCGGCGCAGGCCTCCGCGCCGGAGAGGCACAACGCCCGGGCGCGGGTCAGGTGCTCGGCCCAGGCCTGGCGCTGGCGGCGGTGCCGCGCCCAAAGCCCCACAAGCTCCGTAAGGTGCCCGTGGGGGTTTGCTTGTCCGCCAAGGCGGGCGCAGGCATACAGCAACACTTCGGCCAGCATGGGGGGAACGCCTCCGCGGGGGTCAGCAGGCCCGCACTTCGTTGAACTTTTCCGGCAGGGCCTGGCACACGGGGCAGCGGCCCGGCGTGGCCCCCACCTCGATGTGCCCGCAAATGGCGCAGACCTGATACACGGTCTCGCCCTTTGCCCGGCTTTCGTGCAGGGCCAGGTGGCTGGCCTGGGCGCGGGCCATCTGCATCAAGAGGGCTCCGGCGGCGCGGTCGCCTTCGGCCTGGGCCAACACCGTCCAGGGCAGGGTCTCCACGGCCATCTCGCGCGACTCCTGCAGGGCCTCGGCCACGTTTTCCGCCGTGGTGCCTATGCGCCCGCGCAGCAACAGCAGGGCTTTTTTGGCCTGGATTTCCTGCCCCTGGGCCAGGGCCAGCAGCAGAGTCTGAACGGGGTTGTTTTCCTGCGCGGCCTTTTGGGCGCGCACGCGATTTTTTGCGGCGGCAATGGACTGGCGCACAAAGGCGTGGGCCAGAGGTTCTGTTTCGGGCTGCATCACTGAGGCTCCTGCGGGGTCGGTTGAGAGGTTGCGCGGGGGCCGAGCACCTGGTGCACGGCCTCAAGCATTTCGGCTCTGGTGAATGGCTTGCGCAGCACGGCGCAGGCTCCGAAGCGTCTGGCCGCCTCCAGGTAAATGTCCGGGGCCAGGCGGCCCCCGCCGGACATGACCAGGGCGCCCGCCCGTGGGGCCAGGCTGCGAAGTTTGAGCAGCACCTCGAACCCGTCCACTTCGGGCATCACCACGTCGGTGATGACAAGGTCCGGGGTCAGGCGGTCCAGCCGCTCCAAGGCCTGGCGGCCTCCGTCGGCGGGCACGGCCTGGTAGCCGTCCTGTTCAAGCATCCTGCATACCAATTCGCGCACGTCGCCGTCGTCGTCAACCACTAGAATACACTGGGTCATTGTTCCCCTCCTGTGGCCAGGGCCTGGCGCACGGCCAGGGCCAGCTCGCTCGTGGAAAAAGGCTTGAGCAGGAGCTGAACCGCACCAAGGGTTTCAAGGCGGCCAGGGGGGATGGGTCTGCTGGAGCCGGTGATGAGCACAATAGGCAAGTGACGGTGCACCGGGCGCAGCCCCTCGGCCAGCTGCACCCCGGTGATTTGGGGCATGTTCAGGTCGGTGATGAGCAGGTCGAAGGCCAGGGGAGTGGCCAACAAAAGACGCAAGGCCGCTTCAGGATCGCTCTCCACGGTCACCTGGTAGCCCAGGGGGGTGAGGGCCTGGCGGCAGAACTCCAGGATGTCGGGCTCGTCGTCCACCAGCAGGATGCGCTCGTTGCCGCGCAATTCCCCGGCCTGGGCCTCGCCCGCGATGTCCTCGGCGTTGCCCCGGCTGGGCAGCAGCACCTGGAAGCGCGCGCCCTGGCCTGTTTCGCTCTCCGCCCACACGGCGCCCCCCAGGCTGATGACGATGCCGTGGACGACGGCCAGGCCCAGGCCCGTGCCCTCGCCCGGGGCCTTGGTGGTGAAGAAGGGGTCGAAGATGCGGGCCAGCACGTCCGGGGAAATGCCTGGACCCTGGTCCTCCACCAGAAGCGTCAGGTATTCTCCCGGCGGCAGCCTGTGGCGGGCGGCCAGCTCCACGGGCAGGGGGCCCGCGCCGGTGCGCACAAGAAGCCTGCCGCCCTGGTCGCGCATGGCCTGGGCCGCATTGGTGCACAGGTTCATGACGATCTGGTGGATCTGCGAGGGATCGGCCAGAATGGTGACTCCGGCCTGCAGATCGGCCTGGATTTCGATATTCTTGGCCACGGAGGCCCCGAGCAGGGTCAGGGCCTCGGCCACCACGGCGTCTGCGCGCAGGTGGCGCAGCTTGTGTTCGTTGCGGCGCGAGAAGGACAAAATCTGGCGCACCAGTTCGCGGGCGCGCAGGCTGGCCCCCAGCACGCGTTGCAGGCACGACCAGCTGCGCGAGTCCTTGGGCAGGTCGTCCTGGGCCAGCTCGGTAAAGCCCATGATGGATGCCAGCAGGTTGTTGAAGTCGTGCGCGATGCCGCCCGCCAGGGTGCCCAAGGCCTCCATCTTCTGGGCCTGCCAGAGCTGGTGCTCCAGCAGGCGCTTTTCGGTCACCTCGCGGCACACAGCCACATAGCTCATCAGCCTGTCGGCCCGGCTGCGCGTTGCCGAAACCGCGAACTCCACCTCCGCGGCGACGCCGTCGGGCCGGACAAAGCCGCAGGCCCCGCGCCAGGTGCCCTCGGGGCCATCCCCTTGGCTGAAGGTGCTCTGGTGCTCCAGCACGGCCACCTCCAGATCGAACACACTCTTCACCTCGGCCCCGGCCGCCATGCCCGTCATGCGCTCAAAGGCCGGGTTGGCGTAGAGGATGCTGCCGGATTCATCGGCGATGAGCACGCCCTCGGCGGTCTGCTCGATGGCCCGGTGCAGGCGGCGCAGCTCGGCCTCGGCCTGCTTCTGCTCGGTGATGTCGATGCCGAAGGCGATGATGCCCGTGACCGCGTCGCCCTGCTTGAGCAGACTGTTCTGCCAGGAGATGTGCCGCTCCTGGCCGGCTTTGGTGCGCAAAAGGCCAACGTGCTGGCGTGGCAGCGCCGTGCGCCCGGCGATGAAGTCGTGGTAATGGGCGGCGCTGCTGGCGGCCAAATGCCCGGGCAGCATGGCCGCGCCCCAGTCGCGGCCCAGCACCTCGTCTCTGGTGAAGCCGGTGATGGCCTCCGCCGCGGCGTTGAAGAGCGTGATGCGGCCCTCGGTGTCCAGGCCCACCAGCATGGCGTTGGCCCCCTGGATGAGGCTTTCGGCGTAGTCCTTGGCCTGGCGGATGGCTTCGGCGTCGCGCCGGGCGCCCAGCACGCGCCACAGCCCCATGAGGAACAGCTGGAGCTGGCGGGTGTCATTGGCGTCAAAGGGGGCGGCCTTGTTGGCCATGCCGAAGATGGCCACCACCTCGCCGGCCTCCACCAGGGGCACGGCCATGAAACGCCGGATGGCCGCATGCCCCTCGGGCAGCTTCCGGCGGTCCGGGCTGGCGGCGTAGTCGTTCACCACCTGCGGCACCTTGGTGTGCAGGCACCGCGCCCAAAGCCCAGCCTCGGACATGGAGTAGACCTGGTTTTGCGGCATGAAGGCGAAGGACCCGACGCTGGCGGACCAGTGGACGCGCGAAAGGTCGATGTTCTCGCCCTCCACGAAAAGCAAGAAGCCCATTTCGCTGCCCGTGAGGCGCACGCCCTCGGCCAGGGCGAAGCGGATGAGTTCCGCGGTGTCGGCGCTGTTCATGTGCGACAGTGTGAACAGCGCCTCCATGCGGTCCTGGGTCAGGCGCAACGCGGCCAGAGCCTGGTCGCGCTCGGCCAGCACGGCCAGAAGCTTGCGGTTCATGCGCCACAGCGACACATAGCGCCAGACGATCATGCCCCCGCCAAGGGTCGCCAGAAGCACGGCCATGAGCCACAGCGTGGCGGGCGGGAACAGCGGCGGCGGCGGGTCCACGTGCCACTCGCGGTAGAGCAGCCGGAACTCCGGCGTTTCGCGGTACTCGGCCAGGGCATTGTCCAGCCGGGCGAGAATGTCCGGACGGTCGCGGCGCACGGCAAAGGCCCGGCTAACCTCGAACAGGGGGCGCTTGCTGCGCCCGAGCTTGTTCTCCAGCCCCGCGGTCCGTGCGGCATGTTCCACCAGCGGGGCTTGAAAGATCAGGGCGTCGGTTTCGCCGGAAAAGAGATCGAACAGGGCCTGCGGCAGGGAAAGGGCCGGGCGGGCAATGAAATCCGGATCGGTCCCCAGGCGCTCCAGGGGAATGCTGCCCACGACAAAGGAAACGCGCAGGCCGTGCAGCGAGGCCTGGTCCTCCCGCGCGGGGCCCTGGGCGCGGTAGTAGATGTGCACGGACTGCGTTTCAAAGGGCCGGGTGAAAGCGAAACGCTTGCTGCGCTCCTCGCTTACTCCCAGGCCGGGCACCACATGGACCTGGCCGCGTTCCAGCAGGCGCTGCGACTCCTCCGGCTCCGCCGTGGTGGAAAGGTGCAGCTGGTAGCCCGCGCGCGCGGCAAGCTGGCGCAGCACCTCCACGGCGAATCCCGTGGGGTGCCCGTCGGGCGTGACGACATACAGAGGGGGCATGTTCGCCGGGGCCGACGCCAACAGCAGGGGTTTTGGCTCCGGGCTGCCGGCCAGGGCTTGGGCGCAGGCCAGCTGCAGGCAGAGGCAGAGCAGCAGGGCGCGCGCAAAAGACCGTCCCAGGAAGCATTCCTGGTCCGGGCCTGTACGCGTGGCCGGCATGCACCGCATGAGTTGGCTCCCCCAAGGCCCGGGGTTATTCCAGGGCCCGCTTGATGTAGTCCTCCAGCACGCCCCGCTCCACCGGCTTGGGCAAGAACCACGTGGCCCCGATGTCGAGCAGGCTCGAGATCTCGCTGACGCCGATGAAGGCGGACATGACCACCACGGGCAGGTCCTTGAAGCGCTCGTCCGCGCGCAGGGTCCGTATGAGCGTGGTGCCGTCCATGCCGGGCATCATGATGTCGGTGATGAGCAGGCTGATGTGATTTTCGGCGCAGAGCGCCTCCCAGGCATGCCGCCCGTTGGGGCTCACCACGGAACAATGGCCCATGCGCTCCACGATTGTGGACACAAAGCGTTGCGAGATCGGATCGTCTTCAGCAATGAGAACTTTGGCCATTGCAGTTTTCCTCCGTTTGGCGGACGAGAGCGGCCCGAAAGTGTCAAGTCCGCAAAGCCATTACATGCAATCAAATTCCGTTCCAAACACCGCAACAGGGCGCGGAGCCAGCACCGCGGCTTTGGCCGGTAAACAGAATGCCAGTCCTTGCCGCCACTATTCCATCTTTTCCAGAATGCCGCCGGGCATTCGCCGCCCCTTGACCAGCCCGTGTTTGCCGAGAAGTTCATACAGGCGGGCCGTCTTAAGGCCGGAAAGCTCCGCCGCCAGCACCACGTCACCCCTGGCATGGGCCATCAAGGCGGAGAAATAGTCCTGCTCCGTCTTTTCCAAAACGCGCGCGCGGTGCGCGCGCCAGGGGCCCGGCGTCAGCGGCTGACCGCAGTCTTGTAGCGGCGCAGCAGGAAACGACCGCGAGGCCACGCGCCCGCGCATGAGCCGCACCCGCAAATCCAGCGGCAGGTGCTGCGGCAAAAGCACCCGTTCGCCCAGGGCGGAAACCAGGCTCATGTTCACGGTTTGCAAAAATTCGCGCACGTTGCCCGGCCACCCGTGCGAGAGCAGGAGCTCCATGTATTCCGGGCTGGGCGCGGGGCTGGGCACGCCCGTCCGCGTGGCGTTGAGGGAAAGCCGCCATTCGAGCAGGGTCTGGATGTCGCCTTCGCGCTCGCGCAGGGGGGGCAGCTCCAGGCAAAAGGCCCCCAGGCGGTACAGCAGGTCCTGGCGGAACTCGCCGCGCTCCGCCATGGCCGAAAGGTCGCGATTGGTGGCCGCCACCAGCCGGAAGTCGCTCTTGAGCAGCTGCCCGCCGCCAACGGGACGGTAGCTGCGCTCCTGGAGCACGCGCAGAAATTTGGCCTGTATGGACAGGGGCAGCTCACCCACTTCGTCCAGGAACAAGGTGCCGCCGTCGGCCTGCTCGATGAGCCCGGCCTGCCTGCGGTCCGCCCCGGTGAAGGAGCCGCGCTCGTGGCCGAAAAGCACGGATTCCGCCAGGGTGCCCGGCAGCGTGGTGCAGTCCACCACCACGAACTGCCCCTGGGCCCTGCTGCCGCTGGCGTGGATGGCGCGGGCGAAGATCTCCTTGCCGGTGCCGGTTTCGCCGGTGATGAACACGTCCACGCCGCTGGCGGCGGCCATGCCCGCCTGGGCCAGGCAGGCGGCCAGGCGCGGGCTCTTGCCCACAATGCCGGAGTTCTCCGGCAGGGCCGGAATGCGCTGCTTGCGCTTCTCCGCCCGGTAGGACAGGGCGCGCAGCATGGGCAGGGTCATGCGGTCCACGCTGGCCGGCTTCTCGATGTAGTCCCAGGCCCCGCAGCGCAGGGCCAGTTCCGCGCCGTCCGGGTCGCCCTGGCCGGTGACGATGATGACCTCGGGCGGGTCCTTGACGGCGCGCAGCTCCTCCAGCGCCAGGGTGCCAGAGCCGTCGGGCAGGCGCACGTCGAGGTAGACCACGTCCACGGCCTGGCTGCCCAGCACCCGCCTGGCCTGGGCCAGGCTTCCGGCCCCAAGAGCCGTGTGTCCGTGGCGCTCCACCGAGGTGCAAAGCAGTTCGCGGAACAACTCGTCGTCATCCACCACAAGGATCTTAGGCATATTCCCCCCGGATCTTTTCTGGAAAAGCCAGAAGAGTTCCGGAAAAACCGTACAATATGCGTATAATTTTGGCTAGTCTCTGGGACCTGTTTTCTTGTTCTTTTATGTAATATACTGAAATAAAACGGCTTGGCTTGATTGGTACAGATATTGTTTAAATCGCTTCGTGCGCCGGGCGGCAACGTTCCCGGCGGCCGCATCGGTTGGACCGATGTGTCTGCCGGGCAGGTGGGGGGCCTGCCCGGCTTTTTTTTGCCTTATGAAAACCACCGAGCCTTACAGCTCCAAAAGCAACGCCTCCGTAGCCGCCACCATGCGCGCCAGCGGAAATTCCCTGGCCATGCGTTCGCGGCAGGCCCGGCCCATGGCCGCGCCCTCCCGCTCCAACCGCTCAAGCATGGCCGCAAGCCCCGCCGCCAGGGCCGCCGCATCGCCCGGCAAAACCACCAGACCCACATCGCCCAGCACGCGGGCCGCGTCGCCCACGCTCGTGGCCACACAGGGCACGCCGCAGCTCATGGCCTCGCCCAGCACATTGGAAAAGCCCTCGCTGACCGAGGACAGGCACAGCACGTCCAGGGCGTTGTACACCGCCGCCATGTCGGCCTGCTCCCCGGCCCAGGTAAGCCGCGCGCCCAGCCCAAGGGCTTCCGCCTTTTCCCGCAGCCTGCGGGCGTCGTCCTCCGGCCCGCCGCCCACACACACAAAGCGCGCCGCAGGAAACTTCGCGGCCAGCCGGGCCGCGGCCTCCAGAAATGTGGCATGGTCCTTCAGCGGATCCAGCCGGGCCACAAGGCCAATGAGCCGCTCGCCCGCACCCACGCCCCAACGCGCCCGCAACGGCGCGCCGGAGGGCCTGTCCGGCCGCCAGCGCCCGGTCTCCACTCCGTTCTCCACCACCAGCGTGCGGTCCTCCGGAAACCCGCGCCGCAGGCACAGCGCCCGCCCGGCCTGGGAGTTGGCGATGACGAGCGCGGCGCGCCCGGAAAGCCGGGCCTCCAGCCCAAGCAACACCCGCCCGGCGCGGCCCTGGCCGTCGGCATCCGCCGCGCGCACCCCCATGACAAGACGGGACGCGGGAAAGAAGGGTTGCAGCAGCCCGCCCAGCACGCAGCAGCTGGGCAGGAACGCGTAGTGGATGTGCGGCTTCTCGCGTCGCAGCAGCCCGGCCAGGGCCAGCAGCACGCGCGGGGTGTCCCAGCGCGAGGCCTTGTGCAACTCCACCAGCCGCGCCTGGCCCAGGGAATCCGCCAGCGGCCCGCCTTGGCCCAGGGCCACGGCCAGCACCTGGTGCCCGCGCGCGGCCAGCCCGTTCGCCAGGGCCGCGAACTGGCGCTCCGCACCGCCCGTGGCCAGGCTGGGAATGCTCAGGATGACGCGCATGGTCCGTCCTCCTTGGGGACTGTATCCCCGGCGAAAAGGGGCAGCGCAGCGTGCCCGTTGGCCTGCCCGGCCAGCAGCAAGCGCTGGCCGCGTTTGCGCAGCACGAAACAGGCCTCACCGTCGCGGTAGCGGGCGTTGTTCTGAGAGACGACCAGAAAGCCGCCCTCCACCAGGCTCCGGCCCAGGTTGGCCGCCGCCGCCAGCAACGCCGCGTCGCTGAAGTAGCCCCGGTTCAGCACGTTGGCGCATTTGATGAGCTGCACCGGCTGGGCGAGCACGTCTTTCAGGGCGTCAAAGGGGCGGATGGCCGCCATGCCCAGCCGCTCAGCCAGCAGCGGGTTCAGGGTGTCGATGGTCTCGAACCCCGTGGTCTCGCGCCGCGCGCCCAGGGAGAGATTGCAATACAAGCCCAGGACCTTGACCCCGAGCAGCCGCCGCTGGCCGTCCAGAAACACGCGGAAGAAGCCGGGGCCGCGCGCGTAGAGCACGGGGTGCAGGTCCGTCAGGATGGCCTCGCTGTTGCGCGGCAGCCGGGTGAGCAAAGCCACGGAGGCGCTGCCGTCCGAGACCCCGATGTCCAGAATCCGCAGCGGGGCCGCGTCAGACATTTCCGAGGCCAGAACCGGGATCAGGCCCAGGATGGTCTCGTCCGCCAGCCGGGTCCGGTCGCTGCCCGTGGTCTTGTAGGTCTCGTTGACGTTGAGGAGGGAGACGGCCTGGCGGAACAGGCGCGCGCGCTCATCCAGGGGCGCGGCCAAGGCGCGCATGCGCGGCAGGGCATCGGGCGAGACCCGCAAACGCAGGAAGCGCAGCAGAAACGTCTTGAGTCGCCCTTCCCGCTCCAGAAGCCGCAGAAAGAACGGCGAATCCGGCGCGGGCCCGCTTTTGCGGAGCATCTGCCCGGCATGGGACAGCGCGGCGCGCAGGCCGCTCGCGGTGGCGGGACGCTGTTTGCCGGCACCGCCCGCCAACACGCGGCCGAACAACGCCTCCCACAGATCCAGCACCTTCTCAAGCCCGAAGCGCTGCACAACCTCCGGCGCACGCGCGGCCATGGAGCGGCGCAGCGCCTCGTCATCCATGAGCCGCGCCAGGGAAGCCGCCAGAGCGGGCACGTCGCCGGGCGGCACCAGCAGGCCGGACACCCCGTGGCGCAGAATCTCGGCCGGGCCGCTCTCGCAGTCGAAGGCCACGGCGGGCACGCCCCAGGCCTGGGCCTCGCACAGCGCATTGGAGAAGCCCTCGTAGCGCGAGGACAAAACGAAGAGCTTCGCCCGGCGCAGCCAGGCAGAGGGGTCGGCGACGGCTCCGGGCAAATGCGTGCGGCCCTCCAGGCCCAGACGGCGGCGCTGAGCCTCCAGCCGTGGCCGCTCCGGCCCTTCGCCAAGGATCACCAAAGACCAGTGCGGGCGGCTGGGGGCCAGGTCCGCAAAGGCCGTAAGCAAAAGGTCGAAACCTTTTTCCGGGGCCAGGCGGCCCAGGGCCAGAAGCACCCTGCCCGCCGGCAATCCAAGAGGGGGGGCGGATTCGCCCTCCGCCGGGGATTCCACGGGATTGGGCAGCACCACGCAGCGCCCCGGCAAAAGGCGGCACACGGCCTCGGTCTGGGCCGTCACGGCGGCGGCCAGGGGGTAGGTCAGCCGCCGCAGCGCGCGCCACACCGGGCCGATCTCGTGCCTGCCGGGATCCGTGTGCTCCGTGGCCAGCACCGGAACGCCCTGGCCCAGGCCCGCCAGGATGCAGAGCACATTGGTCATGTCCATGAACCCCACGGCCACCTCGGGCCGCAGTTCGCGGAAGCGGCGGCGCAGCACGGCCACGCGCCGCGCGTTCTGGCGCAGGCCGTCCACCAGGGAGCGCGCCGGACGGTTCAGATCCAATCCGCTGAGCCGCACACCCGGCGGCAGGGGAAAAAAGGGCGCGGCGTCCGGTTTGTCGAAGCTCAGGATGTGGACCTCGTGCCCGCGCCGGGCCAGGCCGCCCGCCAGCAGTCCAAGGGTGCGCTCCGCGCCGCCCAGGGCCAGGGACGAGATGACCAGGACCACGCGCCGGGGCCGGGCCTCCGGCTGTCCGCAAAACGCTTCCCCCGTGCCGCCCCGCAGCCAGAGAATGGCGGCCCACAGCGGCAGGGCGTGGAACAGATTGGCCATGCCATCGGCGGGCACGTAGTAGCGCGCGTCCGGGTTCAGGAACCACAGCGACACATGGAAGGCAAAGTACAGGAAGGGCGCGGCCCAGGCCACGTCGCGCCGCCGCAGGGCCAGCACCAGCCCCGGCGCGAACAGCACGAGGAACAGCAGGGCGTTGCGATACTTGTACAGCGCCATGTATGCGCCCAGATAGGCGCGGGTGAGCCAGCCCGCATCGGTCTCGCGGCCCAGGCGGAAATAGCCCGGCGGAACGTGTGTGCCCAAAACCGTCGCCGTCTGGCGCACCCTCTCGTACAGCCCGCCCACCTCGCGCACCTTGGGAAAGCTTTCGGCATAGCGCGCCGCGTTGTGCGCATACGGGGGCTCGCCTCCGGTGGTCACCAGATTCATGGCGAACTGCCGGGCGTTCAGCCGCGCAAAGCCCCAAGGGTCGCGCCGGATGGTGTGCAGCACCTGGCCGTGCATCCAGTCCGTGGCCTCGTCCACGCTCAGGTGCTGGCCGCGCACCAGCACGGCCAGGGCGTTCTGCGTCCAGCGCCAGCCCTTGTCGGCCAGCTCAGGGTGCTCGCGGAAATAAACGTCCGCCTGGGCCAAAAACTCCCGGCTGCCCGGCCCGTCCGGCTCCAAACCCTCCAGATAGTACAACTTGAGCCACAGCCAGCCGCTCACGTCCTTGGCCAGGGACTGCCGCTGCGGCGGCGGCAGGTCGGGAAAGGCCAGGATGGGCGCGGGCCGGGGCTGGGGCAGCAGGCACAAAAAGGCCACGCCCAGGCCCAGTCCGAGAATGGCCGCGCCACGCGGTAACGCGCGCCGGAGGCCGGGGGCGGGGCGCAAAAAAGCCAGGGCGCCCACCAGCAGCGGCACGGCCAGCAGCAGCTTGCCCTGGGGCCGCAGCCAGGCCGATGCCGCGCACAGGGCCATGGACGCGCAGAACCACAGCGCCGGGATGCGCCACCGCCCGGCCCGGCTCTGCACGGCCAGCACCAAACACAGGCAGGAGGCCGTGACGCAGGCGGCGTAGGCCGTTTCGGTAAGCACCGTGTTGGCCAGCACCAGGGTTTGAATGAAGGTACAGTTGAGCAGCACCGCCAGCGCGGCGTACAGCGCGCTTCCGGTCAGCCGCCAGGCCAGGGCGAACACCATGACCCGGATGCCCAGCGCCGCCCCGTGCTGCAAGAGCTTCAGGGCCAGGGGCGCGCCTTCGCCGAAGAGACCGACCACCCAGGCCAGCAGCACGGGATAGCCCAGGCCGTGGGAAGCCGGAACCGGGAACAGGGCGAAGCCGCCATGCAGCAGGGTCCGGCTGTCCTGCAAATAGCCCACGCTGTCCGGCGTGAGCAAAAGCGGCCCGCCCAGGGCGAAGACCAGCTCCAGCGCCCCGGCGGCGCAAACGAGCACGGCCAGCACCAGCAGCGTCTGGCCCGAAAAACGGCCCGCAACGGCGCAGACGCCATTCGCCGGCGCCCGGCTCATGAGGCCTCCGCGCGGGCCGCGCCCGCCCCGCGCCCCTGGCGCAGGATGACATACAGGGAGATTCCGGCGCACAGGGCATACATGATGGCGGACGACACGGCGATGCCCGCCGCTCCCAGCACCCGGCTCAGGCCCAGGCTCGTCAGCGCGTTGACCGCCAGCAGCCCGGCCTGAAGAAAGAGCAAAAAGCGCAAACGCGACAGGGCTTGCAGCATGCGCGCCGCCGCAATGGCCAGCAGGTAGAACGGCAGCTGCGCGAAGTAGCAGGCCTGAATCACGGACACCAGGTCCGCCGCCTGGGCGTCGAAACGCCCGCGCTGGAACAAGACGGACACGAAAAAAGACGAGGCGAGGATTCCGGCCACGGCCAGCGGCGCGGAGAGCAGCAGCAGCCGCTTCATGATCCGGCGGCAGGTGGCCGGAAGCTCCCCGGCGGGCGCACGGTGCACCACGCCCGTAAAGTAGGGCAGCAGCACGGTGGAAAGCGTCAGGCCCAGCAGCCCGGCCACGCCAGAAGGCAGCTTCCAGGCGTAGCTCAAGGCCGAAACCGCGCCCTCGCCCAGGGTGGAGGCGATGGCGTTGTCGATGAACGGCGACAGGCCCAGCAAACTGGTGCCCAGGGCCAGCAGGCCCCAGTTGCGCACCAGCCCGGCCACCTCCGCGCGCAGCGTGGTCCAGCGCAGGCCCCGGAACACCGGCCCCCAGGCCCGGCGCGCCTGCCGGGCCAAAAGCGCGAACTCCAGCGCCGCGCCCGCGCCCACGCCCGCCACCAAAGCCTGGATGCCCAGCCGGGCCTGCAACAGCGCGATGACCAGAATGGCCGCCAGGGCTCCCAAAGTGGAGGCCAGGGCCGGGGACTTGAAATCGCCGCGATAGTTGAGGCTGGCGCCCAGCACGTGGGCCAGGCTGCCCGCCGCCAGCAGGGGCAGCAGCGCCAGCTGCAACGTTTTGACCAGGGCCAGGCGCTCCGCATCGGCATACGGAGCCAACGCCCGCAGGGCCTGCGCCGGCAGCGCGGCCAGGGCCAGGGCCGCAACGCCGATGAACACCGCCTGCAGGGCCAGAGCCCGGCCCAGCAAACGTTTGGCGCCTTCTTCGCCCTCCGGCCCAGCCGCCGCCGCGCCCAGGGCCGGAATGAGCGTTGCGGAGAACGACGCCCCGAGCATGTTCACCAGAAAGGACGGAACGAGCAAGGCCAGCACGTAGGCGTCGAGCATGCCGCCCACGCCGAAGCACGCGGCCACCAGCATCTCCTTGCCCAGGCCCACGGCCCGGCCAAGGCCGCTGAACAGAAAAACGACGAGGGAGTCCCGCGCCAGCCGGGAGGAAAGTTCCACGCGCACCCGGTTTTGAAGCCGCCGGAAGAACCCGCGCATCACACGCACGCCCGGGAAAAACGCTGGGCGGAACGCCGCGCAAGAAGCCCCTGCCCGGCGCGCGTTTCCGTGAAGAGGGTCCGCATGCACATTGCCCGTACGTACGGGAATTTCGCCCGGACTTCAACGCCGCCCACGCGCCGCCCGCCGTCCGCTCTTGCCAGCCGCCGCGCCGGGGAGTAAGCCCTGCCCATGCACGCGAACCTCTTCATTCCCTGCCTTGTGGAGGACTGTCACCCGGAGGCCGCCCAGGCCATGGTGACGGTACTGGAGCGCCTGGGCGTCGCGGTACGCCATCCTGCGGGCCAAACCTGCTGCGGCCAGCTGGCCTACAAGACCGGCGACCTCAAGAACGCCCGCGCCCTGGCCCTCCGCTATCTGGACGTCTTTGCCCGGCCCGGCCCGGTGGTCTGCCCGTCCGGCTCCTGCGTCAAGATGGTCCGCACCTACCCGGAGCTCTTCACCCCCGGCACAAGCGAGCACGCCCGCGCCCTGGATCTGGCGGGCCGGACTTTCGAGTTCTGCGAATTCGTGGCCGCGCAACCCGGCGCGGCGCAGCTGGGCGCGCATCTCAAGGTGCGGGCCTGTTACCACGGCTCGTGCCAAATGACGGGAGGCCACGCGGACGATGCGCCAAAAGGCGCCGATGACGCGCCCCGCCAGCTCTTGCGGGCCGTGCGCGGGCTGACCCTGCTGGAAGCCGAGCGCGCGGACCGCTGCTGCGGCTTCGGCGGCATCTTCAGCCTGCAGTTCACCGCCGTGTCCGAAGCGCTGGTGGAAGACAAGTGCCGCGAAATTCTGGCCCAGGAGCCGGAGATCCTCGTCAGCGCCGAGCCCAGCTGCCTCATGAACATCAGCGGGCACTTGGCGCGTCTGGGCCGCCCCCTGCCCGCCCTGCACGTGGCCCAGGTGCTGGCCGCGGGCCTCGGCAAAGCCGTTCCGCCCTGGAGGACGCGCACATGAGGGAGATGACCACCCGCAACTTTCGCCGGCAAAGCGCGGAAGCCTGCCGCGACACCAACCTGCGCGCCGTGCTGGACCACGCCACCCGGTATTTTCAGGCCAAGCGCGGGGCCTCGCTGGAGGCTTTTCCGGGGCGTGGCGAGCACTTCGCCCGCGCCCGCGCCGCGCGCCTGAACGCCCTTTCGCGCCTGCCGGACCTGCTGGAGGAGCTGGAAACAAACGCCAGCGCCGCCGGAACCCAGGTCCACTGGGCCGCCGACGCCGCCCAGGCCCGGGCGATAATCACCGGCATCGCCAGCGCAGCCGGCGCGCGCGTTGTCGTCAAGGGCAAGAGCATGATCACCGAGGAAATCGCCTTGAACCCGGCCCTGCAAGCCGCCGGGGCGGAGGTCTGGGAAACGGACCTGGGCGAGTTCATCGTGCAGCTGGCCGGGGAACCGCCCTCGCACATCATCGCCCCGGCGGTGCACAAGTCCCGCGAGGACGTGGCCAAACTCTTTGCCGAAAAGCTGAACCTGCACGGCCAGAGCATCCCGGAGCTGACCCTGCTGGCCCGGCAGGCCCTGCGCGAGAAATTCCTGGCCGCCGACCTGGGCATAACCGGCGTGAACATGGCCGTGGCCGAAACCGGCAGCGTCATCCTGGTGGAAAACGAGGGCAACATCCGCATGTCCACCACCTGCCCGCCCGTGCACGTGGCCGTCATGAGCCTGGAAAAGGTCGTGGCCAGCCTGGAGGACGCCGCGGACATTCTGCGCGTGCTGCCCCGCAGCGCCACGGGCCAGAAGATGTCGTCCTACGTGTCCGTGCTCACCGGGCCGCGCGGCCAGGGCGAAACCGACGGCGCGCGCGAAACCCATCTCGTCATTCTGGACAACGGCCGCAGCGAAATCCTGGCCGATCCCGTGCTGCGCGAGGCTTTGGCCTGCTTCCGTTGCGGGGCCTGCCTCAACGTTTGCCCCGTGTACCAGACCATCGGCGGCCACGCCTATGGCTGGGTCTATTCCGGGCCCATCGGCACGCTGCTGACCAGCCTGCTGCAGCCCAGGGCCGAAACCCGCGATTTGCCCTTTGGCTGCACCCTGTGCGGGGCCTGCAAGCGCACCTGTCCGCTGTCCATCGACCACCCGAAGCTCATGATGGCCCTGCGCCAGCGCGCGGCCAAGGGCCGCACCAACCGCTTCGGCGCGGCGCATTCGCTCTTGGCCCGGCACCCGCTGGCCTACCGCCTGGCCGTGGGCACGGCGCGCGCCGTGGACCCGAACCTGGACCTGCTGCCGCGTTTGCCCGGCCTGCCGGGGCTCTCGGAGTTCGTGGACTCGCGCCACCCGCCGGAGCTCAAAAAATCGTTCACCGCGCGGCACCGCACGGCCAAAAAGGGCAAGCCATGAGCCGGAACGCCATCCTTTCCGCCCTGCGCGCCGGTCTGGCCGCAGCACCGCTTACCGTGGAAACGCCTCCGGGCCGGCCCGCGTCGACGCCGGTCGGCCCGGACGCCTGGGCCGTGCTCGCCGCCGTGCTGGAACCGCTGGAGGTGCGCCTGCGCCTGGCGCGCACCCCCGCCGAGGCCGCGCAGCACGTAGCCGACATCGCCCGCGAGCGCGCAGCCAAGACCTACACCCGCTGGGACACGGCCCTGGACGCCTTCGGCCTGGATGCGGCCCTGGCGGACCTGGCCCGCCTGGAACCCGGCTGCTGCCGCAATCTGGCCCATGTGGACCTGGGGCTTGTGCTGGCCCAGGCGGCCTTTCTGGAGTCCGGCAGCCTCGCCGTTGTCGCCGCGCCCGGACGGCACCGCGCGGCCTCGCTGCTGCCGCCCGCCTCCGTGGCCCTGGTGCCCAAGGGCGCGCTGCGGCCAGATGTCTCGCACCTGCCCGCGCTTTTGGCCCGGCACAGCGCCGCAAGCGGCCGCCTGCCCGCGTGCCTGAACCTCATCACCGGCCCCAGCAGCACCGCGGACATCGAACTGGTGCTCGTGCGCGGCGTGCATGGGCCGGGGACGCTGGACGTCATCGGGCTGGATTGGGACGAAGAATAAGGACCGCGCTTGCGCCCGGAAGCGTGTGCAGCGCGGAAAGTGCGGCTTGAAACGGCAACGTCCGCCGGGGCTCACTCGCCCAGTTTGCCGCGCGTCCAGGACACGATGTCGGCCACGGGCCGCGCGCCGGACAGGCGGTCCACCTCGACCCCGTTCTTGAACAGGATCAGCGTGGGGATGGACTGCACCCGGAACCGCGCGCCGAGAGCCTGCTCGCGCTCCGTATCCACCTTGCCCAGGCGCACGCCCGGCGCCAGCTGGCGCGCCGCGGCCTCAAAGGCCGGGGCCATCATCTTGCACGGGCCGCACCAGGGGGCCCAAAAATCCACCAAGAGCGGCAGTTCGTCGCGCGCCAGCAGGGCGTCCAGCAGCGGCGCGTTCAGGTGCAGCACGCCGCCCTCCACCAAGGGGCGGGCGCATTTGCCGCACACCGCCTGGCCCAGGCGGGCGTCATCCACACGGTTCACGGCGGAACAAGAGGGACAGAGGAGGTGTTTCATGGAGGAAAGAATAAGCCTGCGCGCAAAAGAGGCAAGGGCCACGCCACGCGGGCAGGCGCTCACGCCTTGACCTGAAGCGCTTCCAGGACTAGGCGCCCGCCATGCAGACCCAACGCCCCCCGCTGTACACCTTCCGCTTCCTGGCCCTGTGCCTGTTCATGCTCCTGGCCTACTGCAACATCTCCGTGTTCTACAATCTCTACACGTACCTGGAATTTCTGGGCGTGCCGCAGCAATGGCGCGGCCCGATCATCGGCTCCTCGTCCCTGGCAACCATCGCGGGGTTTCTGCTGTTCACCACGCGCCTGGACGAACGCACCGCGCCTTGGGCCATCTTCGCGGGCATCGGCCTGCTCATCGGGTGCGGGGTGGGCTATTTATATGAAACCAACGTGCCGGGGCTGTTCGTTTTGCGGCTGATGAACGGCGTGGGCATCGCCCTCTTGACCGGCTCGGCCACCACGCTCCTGGTGGCGAACATCCGGCCGGAGCGCAGCGGCCAAGCCTTTGGCGTGTATTCCGTGGCCGCGCTGGTGCCCTATTCCGTCGTGCCCAGCGTGTTCGACCACCTGGGCGCGCTCTTGCCCAGCCCGGCTTACGGCTACGCGCTGATGTCCCTGGCGCTGATTCCGGCGGCGGGCATCAACCTGGCGCTGCTGCGCGAGGGCCGGACCAGGAACGCACTGCAACCTGCGGCGCCGCGCCGCGCGGGCTTCGGGGCCATGCTGGCCACGCTGCGCACCCGCAAGACCTCTTTAATGCTTGTGTTGAACATGGTGTACTACCTGAATTTTTCGGCCCTGTTCTTCTTGTCCAAGAGCCTGTTCGAGAGCCGGGGCTGGGGCGGTGTGGGGCTGTTCTTCAGCATCCAAACCGTGCTCATGATCCTCATCCGGGTGTTCGCCTCGCGCCTGTTCGACGAGGTCAAGAAGCCCCTGCTGATCCTGTGGTGCTACGGCCTGACGGCCCTGGGCTTCGCGCTGCTGTGGTCCAGCCACGACCCGCTGATGATCGTGGTCACGGCGCTGGTGCTGGGCCTGGGCATGGGCGTGGGGCCGCCCTCGCTCAACGCGCTGATGTACGGGCTTTCGGACGCGCCCTTGAAAGCCGTGAACTCGAACCTCATGGTCATGGCCCTGCAGGCGGGCAGTTTTCTGGGCCCCATTCTGGGCGGCGCGGCGGTGGGGCTGCTTGGCTATCCGGGCTTTTTGGCCGTGGGGCTGGCGGCCAACCTGGGCGGAATGGCCTTGAGCGTGCTGTTTTTGCGCCGGGGCTGGACAGGCGAGGCGAGGCGGCAAGACGAAGGCGGGGCACCCTAGAACGCGCCAAAGGCACAAAAAAAGCGGGGGCGGCCAATCCGCCCCCGCAACCCCGGATGATTCCCGGGCCGGCGCTACTGGCCCAGGAGGTCCTTCTTTCCTTCCACCAGGCTGGTGATCACGGTCGGATCGGCCAGCGTGGAGGTGTCGCCGAAGTCTTCAATCTCGCCGGCGGCGATCTTACGCAGAATGCGCCGCATGATCTTGCCCGAGCGGGTCTTCGGCAACCCGTCGGTGAACTGGATGACTTCAGGGGTGGCGATGGGGCCGATCTCCTTGCGCACATGGGCCACAAGCTCCTTGCGCAGGGGGTCGGACTCCTCGATGCCGCTCTTCAGGGTCACGTAGGCATAAATGCCCTGGCCCTTGATGTGGTGCGGCATGCCCACCACGGCGGCCTCGGCCACGTTCGGATGCGCCACCAGCGCCGATTCGATCTCGGCGGTGCCCAGGCGGTGGCCAGACACGTTGATGACGTCATCCAGTCGTCCCATTATCCAAAAATATCCATCCTTGTCTACCCGTGCTCCGTCGCCCGCCTCATAGTAGCCGGGGAAGCGGTCGAAGTAGGTCTTGCGGTAGCGCTCGGGGTCGCCGAACACGCCGCGCAGCATGCCGGGCCAGGGCTTTTTGATGACCAGGTGCCCGCCCTCGTCCGGGCCGGCGTCGGTGCCGTCGGCGCGCACGATGGCCGCGGCCACGCCCGGCAGGGCGCGGGTGGCGCTGCCCGGCTTGAGCGGCGTGGCGCCCGGCAGGGCGGAAATCATGATGCCGCCGGTCTCGGTCTGCCACCAGGTGTCCACGATGGGGGTGCGCTTGCCGCCCACGTTCTCGTAGTACCACATCCAGGCCTCGGGGTTGATGGGCTCGCCCACGCTGCCCAGAATGCGCAGGGAGGTCAGGTCGTGCTTCTTGGGCCAGTCGGTGCCTTCACGCATCAGCGCGCGGATGGCCGTGGGCGCGGTGTAGAAGATGTTGACCTTGAACTTCTCCACGATTTTCCAGAAGCGGTCCGGCTTGGGGAAGCTCGGCACGCCCTCGAACATGATGCTGGTGGCGCCCAGGGCCAGCGGCCCGTACACGATGTAGCTGTGTCCGGTGATCCAGCCCACGTCGGCGGTGCACATGTAGACGTCGTCGTCCTTCAGGTCGAACACCCACTGGGTGGTGTGCGCGGCGTAGGTCAGGTAGCCGCCGGTGGTGTGCACCACGCCCTTGGGCTTGCCGGTGGAACCGGAGGTGTAGAGAATGAACAGCGGATCCTCGGCGTCCATCTTCTCATAGGGGCAGTCGTTGGTGATGTCCTCGGCCGCCATGGCCTCGTGCCACCAGATGTCGCGGCCCTCCACCATGCGCAGGTCTATGCCCGCGCGCTTGACCACGATGCACTGCTCCACGCTGGGGCAGGTCTTGAGGGCCTCGTCCACGTTGCCCTTGAGCGCGATGGCGCGGCCGCCGCGCAGCACGGCGTCGGCGGTCAAGAGCACCTTGGCCTGGCAGTCGTCGATGCGGTTTTGCAAGCTGACGGCGGAAAAGCCGGCAAAAACGATGGAATGGGTGGCCCCGATGCGCGTGCAGGCCAGCATGGCGATGGCCAGCTCCGGAATCATGGGCAGGTAGAGGGCCACGCGGTCGCCGCGCTTCACGCCCAGCTTCTTCAAGAGATTGGCGCAGCGGCAAACCTCGGTGTGCAGCATCTGGTAGGTGTAGACCTTGACGTCGTCCTCGGGCTCGCCCTGCCAAATGAGCGCGGCCTTGTTGCGGCGTCCGTCGGTCAGGTGGCGGTCCAGGCAGTTGGCGGAAACATTCAGCTTGCCGTCGCTGAACCACTTGATGACCGGGGTGGTCATGTCGGCCTCGAGCACCTTGGTGAAGGGCTTGTCCCAGGTGATGAGTTCGCGGGCGCGCTCGGCCCAGTAGCCTTCGGGGTCTTCGTCCGCGCGCTTGTACAGGGCCTCGTACTCAGCCATGGTTTTCACATAGGCCCCGGCCTGCACGCCCTTGGGGGGATCAAAGGTGAGCCCGGCCTGCTGCATGCTCTCGATTTTGTGCTCTTCGCTCATGTGCCTCACTCCTGCCTTTCGCGTTGGTGTGCCAGCGCCGTTACGGGGCGTTTCCTCCCGCCGAAGCCGACGTGGTGATTTCCGTGCCCCTGTCTTACGGACGGAATCAACCCCTTGGCCCGCGATCTTCGGTGAACGGCGCAAAAGGCAAAGTGAACGGCAGCGGCAAGAGGGTGGAGCCGGAAGAAGCGGTTGCAAACGCGGATATGTGCGATTTTTCACGAAAAGAAAGGCCGTCCGCGTCCCCGGGGCAGAGGAGGCGGGCGGCCCGTTGCGTCGTGTTGGCCGGACTCAGGTCAGGCTTTGGGCGTAGGCGCAACGCGTGCCGCCGTGGTAGCCCTCCGTGGTGCCGACGCTTGCGGCCTGGGCCTTCACCAGCTGCGTTTCAAGCTCCATCAACTGGGACTGGAGCTGCTGCACCTTGGCCTGCTTCTGCTCCTCGGTCAGGGAAGGATCGTTCTGGGTCTCCCTGATCTGCTGCTGCAACTCCTGAATCTGCTTCAAGAGTTTCTCGTAGCTCGTGTCGGCTGTGTCGCTGGTGTCAGACGACTCTTCCGTGGCGCCCGCGGTGCTGCCGGCCCCAGTCATGCTCAGGGCGCCACCATCGATGGAGAAACTGCCCGCGATGGCCGTGCCGGTCGTGGTGGCCTCGCTCTCGGCGGACGACAAGGCCCTGGCCTCCTCGGAGAGGTTCACGGTGTCGCCGGGGTCGGTATCGCCGGAGCCGTCGTCAGAGACTTCCAAGGTGCTTTTGGAAGCTTTGGCCAGGGATGTCAGAGTCAGGCCGTCTGTGGAAGAGGCGTCCCCAAGCGCTGTAGCCAGGCTGGCGTAACCGGAAATGTCCATTCCCTTCTCCTGCTCTTCAAAGGGCTGAAGCGAAACGCTTCACCAATACAATATCGGACGTGGGGGCCGTTTTCTTAAGGGGGCGGATGAGGGCAAACAGGCGCAACCCTGGCCAAAAAGAAAGGCCGCCCGCGTCCCCGGTGCAGAGGAGGCGGGCGGCCCGTTGCGTCGTGTTGGCCAGACTAGGTCAGGCTGCTGGACATGCCCTCGGCGCTGGTGCCGCCGTTGGAGCTGGAGGTGCTGCCCGAGCTTTCGGCCTGGGCCTCGGCCAGCTGCGACTGGAGCAGCATCATTTGCGACTGGAGCTGCTGCACCTTGGCCTGCTTCTCGTCGTCGGTCAGGGTGCTGTCGTTCTGGGCATCCTTGATCTGCTGCTGCAATTCCTTGATCTGCTTCTCCAGGTCGTCCACCGTGTCTTCGGCGTCCTCTTCCTCGTCCTCGGTGGACGAGGTGCTGCTGGAGGCCGTCATGGTGGTGCTGGAGGCGCTGGCGCCGGTGGCGCTGCTTGCGGCGGCAAGACTCTTGGCCTCGTCGGAAATGCTGACGGAATCGCCGGAATCCGTGGATTCCGAGCTGTCCGAGGAGGTGCTCAAGGTGCTTTGCGCAGTCTTGGACATGGAGTTGAGGGTGAGGGCGGTGGAAGTGCCGTCGGTGTTTGCCATGGCCAGATTGGTGTAACTGGAAATATCCATTGCCATCTCCTGTCTAAAAATAAGGTGGGGAGGGGAAAAAACCTTTATTTCAGCAGAGCGACACAAGATGGCCTTTGCACCTCGTATCGGACGAGGCTGGAAAAGCTTAAGGGCCGCGGGGCATTTTTTTTCATGTTCCGCGCACAAATGCCGGAGCCCTGCGCGGGGGGCCTGCCAGTTGCCACCAACGCCTTGTTCGGGCTATCAAGAGGCAAGCCCGGCGCTTGGCCCGGCGAATCCTTGCCCCAAGCCCGCAATGGGGGCCGCATGAGCCTGACCAATCTCGATTCCCTCTTCAGCCCCAAAGCGGTGGCGGTCATCGGTGCGGCCAACGATCCGTCCAACATCGGGCATCTGGTGATGAAGAACCTCATGGGCGGCGGCTTCACCGGGCCGGTAATGCCCGTAAGCCGCGAGGCCGAGGCCATAGCCGGGGTGCTGACCTACGCCACTGTGGCCGACCTGCCCAAAACGCCCGACTTGGCCATCGTCTGCCGCCCCCTCACCGAGGCCCCGGCCATCATCGACGCCCTGCGCGCGCGCGGCACGCGGTCCGTGGCGCTCATGGGCCCCGGCTTCGCCCGGCTGGACGAAAAAAGCCGCCAGCGCCTGCGCGCGGAGATGCTGGAGGCGGCCAACCCGCCCGCCCTGCGCATCCTTGGCCCCAAGTGCATGGGGCTCATTGTTCCCTCGCTGAACCTGAACGCCAGCCTGGCCCACACCAGAAGCCTGCCCGGCAAGACGGCCTTCCTGTCCCAGTCCGACAGCCTGTTCACCACGGCCCTGGACTGGGCGGGCAGCCACGGCATCGGTTTTTCGCACATGATTTCCCTGGGCGCGCAAATCGACATCACCTTCGCCGACATTCTGGACTACCTGGGCGCGGACCCGCTGGTGCGCTCCATTTTGCTCTACGTGGAGTCCATCCACGACGCGCGGGGCTTCGTCTCCGCAGCGCGGGCGGCCTCGCGCAACAAGCCGGTTCTGGCGCTGCGGCCCGGCCAGGCCCTGCACGCCGCCTTGGCCGAGCTGGCCAAGGCCACCGCCCCGGTGGACGACCTGGACCCCGGCGCCTCCACGGACGAAGTGTATGACGTGGCCTTCCGGCGCGCGGGCATGCTGCGCGTGGGCAGCATCGACGGCCTGTTCGACGCCGCCCAGACCCTTTCGGGCGGGCGGCCCGTGCGCGGCGACCGGCTGGCCATCCTGGTCAACGGGGCCTCGGCGGGCATCATGGCCGCAGACGCCCTGCTCTCCGGCGGCGGGCGGCTGGCGCATTTCACGGACGACACCACCCTGGCGCTGGACAAACTTCTGGGCGGCGCCTGGGACGGCGGCAACCCGGTGGGGCTGCGCTTCGACGCCAAGGCGGCGGACTGGGTGGAGGCGCTCAAGATTCTGCTCAGCGATCCGGGCGTGGACGCCGCGCTGCTGCTGCACGTGCCCTTTGCCGGCCTGTCGGAGGTGGAGGTGGCCCAGGCCGTGGCCTTGCAGGCCAAGCGGGCCAAACGCATGGTCCTCACCTCCTGGATGGGCTCGGACTCGGCCACCAAGGCGCGGGCCGTGTTCGCCGACGCAGGCGTGCCCACCTACGAGACGCCGGAGCAGGCCGTGCGGGCCTTTCTGTACATGGTGGAGTTCCAAAAGAACCAGGAGCTGCTCATCCAGACGCCGGACTCTCTGCCCTCGGACTTCTTCCCCGACACGGGCGGCGCGCGGGAGACCTGCGCCCGCGCCCTGGCCGAGGGCCGCAGCCAGCTCACCAGCGCCGAGGCCAAGGACGTGCTCACCGCCTACGGCATCCCCGTGGTGGAGACGAAGCACGTCACCAGCGCGCGGGAGGCCGTCATCGCCGCCGACCAGCTGGGCTACCCCGTAGCCGTGAAGCTCAAGAGCCCGCAGATCAGCCAGCCCCAGGAAGTGGGCGGCGTGGTGCTCGACCTGGAAGGCCCGGACAAGGTCTGGGAGGCCGCGGCCAGCATCCTGGCCCGCGTTTCGCGCCAAAGGCCAGACGCCTACATCGACGGCTTCACCGTGCAGAAGATGGGCCGCCGCGCGGGCGCGCACGAGCTGTTCATCTCCGCCCACCTGGACCCGGTGTTCGGGCCGGTCATCGCCTTCGGCCACGGCGGCGTCGCGCGCGACATGATCCGCGACCGCGCCGTGACCCTGCCGCCGCTGAACATGAGCCTGGCCCGCGAGCTCATCTCGCGCACGCGCATCAACGGGCTCTTGGCCGAAACGCCCCAGCACCCCGCGGCCGACATCGACGACATCTGCCTGACCATCATCCAAATCGCCCAGCTCGTCATCGACGTGCCGCAAATCACCGCGTTGGACATCAACCCGCTCTACGCCGATGAACTGGGCGTGCTGTCCCTTGGCGCGCGCATCCGCGTGGCGAGCGAGTCGCGCATCGGGACCGAGCGTTTGGCCATCCGCCCCTATCCCAAGGAGCTGGAGGAGTCGGCGGTGCTCAAAAGCGGGCGCAAAATCAGCCTGCGGCCCATCCGGCCAGAGGACGAGGCCGCCCACCGCGCCTTCATCAAGCAGCTTTCCGATGACGACCTGCGCATGCGCTTCTTCGGCTCGGTGCGGCGCGACTTTGACCACAAGGACATGGCCCGCTTCACCCAGATAGACTACGACCGGGAGATGGCCTTCATCGCCAGCGGGGTGAGCGAGGGCGGCCTGCCCGAAACCCTGGGCGTGGTGCGCACGGCCACCAAGCCCGACAACACCGAGGCCGAGTTCGCCATCGTGGTGCGCTCCGACCAGAAGGGCACGGGCCTGGGCAGCATTCTGTTCCGCAAAATGATCGACTACACCCGCGCGCGCGGCACCAGGCACCTTTCCGGCCAAACCCTGGTGGAAAACAAGGCCATGCAGGGCCTGGCGCGCAAGTTCGGCTTCGCCATCAAGCTCAACCCCGACGAGGAGCTGGTGGACATGGTGCTGGATTTTTCGAAAGAGGTTCGGCCGGAAGAGTAAAGAGGCGCGTAAGCCCCCCCCGATGGCGCGCAACGCGAAGAAAAAGAATCGGGAGACCACATGAAGACCCTCATCGCGGCGCGCATGGAGCGCTGCATCGGCTGCCAAAGCTGCTCGCTGGCCTGCGCGCGGCTGGTGCACAAGCGCCTGTCCTGGTTCACCGCAGGCATCCGCATCGGCTCCTCCGGGGGCATCTCCACCGGGTTCGAGGCGCGCGTGTGTCTGGCTTGCGATCCGCCCCCGTGCGCCGAGGCCTGCCCCACGGGTGCGCTGACGCCCCGCAAAAGCGACGGCGGCGTGAAGCAGGACCGCGGGCTGTGCATCCGCTGCGGCAAGTGCGTGGCCGCCTGCCCGGTCGGCGCCATCGTGCAGGATGAACTGGACAACCCCTACATGTGCCTGCACTGCGGCCGCTGCGTGCCCTACTGCCCCCACGACTGCCTGGAAATGGCCGAAAAAGGCCAAGCCCATGTCGTCCAGGAGGTGGCCGAATGATCCGCCCGCATTTCCGCGTGCTTCTGGTGGACCTGACCACCCGCAAGACGCACATTGAAAACGTTCCCGGCCGCGAGATTTGGCTTGGCGGCTCCGGCCTGGCCGCGCTGCTGTACGAGAAGTACGGCGACCCCGCCGCGCCCTGGTCCGACCCGGCCCAGCCCCTGATCTTCGCCATCGGGCCGCTCACCGGCTATTTCCCGCTCATGAGCAAGACCGTGTGCTCGTTCCTTTCGCCCTACCACGGCCAGTACACCGAATCGCACGCGGGCGGGCGCAGCGCCCTGGCCCTGCGCTTCGCCGACATGGACGCCCTGGTGGTCACAGGCAAGGCCGCGCGGCCTTGCGTGCTCTGCGTGGGCGCCAAGAACATGGAGATCATGGACGCGCCTTTCCTGTGGGGCAAAGACGTGTTCACCACCGGCAAAATGATCCGCAACATGCTGCCCGGCAGCGGCACGCGCAGCATCATGCGCATCGGCCCCGCGGGAGAAACGGGCTGCGCCTACGCCTGCATCAACGTAGACACTTACCGCCACTTCGGACGCATGGGCTCCGGCGCGGTGATGGGCTCAAAGAATCTCAAGGCCATCGCCATCCAGGGCGATTCCTCCTTCCCCCTGCCCGAGGGCAAGGAATACGCCAAGGTCTTCAAGGAAATCTACGAACAGCTCACCGAGACCACCATGATGAGCAAGTACCACGACCTGGGCACCGCCGGGAACGTGGCCGCGCTCAACGAGCTGAAAAGCCTGCCCTGGCGCAACCTCCAGGCCACCACCGACCCCGGCATCGACGGCATCAGCGGCGAACGTTTCGCCAAAGACATGCTGCTGCGCAACACAGCCTGCGCCGGCTGCCCCGTGGGCTGCATCCACATCGGCTTCCTGCGCGAGAAATTCATGGCCGACAACCGCTACCTGTACCGCCAGGTGGCCTACGACTACGAGCCCATCTTCTCGCTCGGGTCCATGCTCGGCATGACCGACGGGTTCGGCGTGCTGGGGCTTATGGACTGCGTGGAGCGCGAAGGCCTGGACTGCATGAGCTCCGGCGTGGCCCTGGCCTGGGCCACGGAGGCCCTGCAAAAGGGCCACGTCACCGAAACCGAAACCCTGACTCCGCTCCATTTTGGCGAGGCCGAGGGCTACAAGACCGCCATCCACCACCTGGGCGTGGGCACCAACGAGTTCTACCGCCGCCTGGCCCAAGGCACCATGAAGGCCGCCAAGCACTACCGCGGCGAAGACTACGCCTGCGTGCTGGGGCAGGAAATGGCGGGCTACGCCACCGGCGAAACCTTCTTCGTCTCCGAGTCGCTGAGCTTCCGGCACTCGCACTTGGACTCCAGCGCCTACTCCGCCGACCAGAAGCCGCAAGAAAAAGACGCGCCCAAGATCGTGGCCGGATTCGTGAAGGACGAGGCCAGCCGCACCGTGCTCACCAGCATGGTGGGCTGCCTCTTCGCCCGCGCCGTCTACTCCACAGAGCGCCTGCAGCAGGCCCTGAACGCCCTGGGCTACGCCGACGTGGCAGCCGGGCTCGACACCGCGGGCGGCGCCATCCAGCGCCTGCGCTGGCGCCTGCGCATGCGCTCCGGCTATGCGCCCATGCAGGCCAAAATCCCCAAGCGCTACGCCGAGGTCGTCACCTGGAAAGGCCCCATCGACACGCAGTTCATGGAAACCCTGCGCCAGGCCTACGCCGCCAAGATCATGGAAATGGGGCAGGAAGAATAAGAAAGAAAAGAACGGGATTTTTCTCTAGGGGGGGATGCTCCCTCTGGCCCTTTGAAGTGAAATGATCTTGCCAGAGCAGCTCTTGTGGCCTCTCGCGGTGCCGCGGGAAAAAACGCAAACGTTCTCTGCCCCCTCCCCTCTCCGCGCCTCCCTCTACCCCAGCAATCCGCCGGGCCGCGCCAGCCCCAGGGCCTGGTACACGCGGCCCATGTCGAGGTGTTGGCGCAAGCTGCCGGCCAGCCGTTCCAGGGCGGGCTCCAGGCCGAAGCTGGTTTGCGGGCTGCCCAGCGCGGCCAGCCCCTTGCGCGTGCGCAGCGCGTCGAGAAAGGCGCGGCGAAAGCCGTCGTCGTCGAACACGCCATGCAGGTAGGTGCCCCAGACGCGGCTGAACCCAGTCTCGGCCAGGGCGCGGTCGTCCAGGCCAAAGGCCAGGACGCGGCCCGCGGCGTCGGTGAGGGTGGGCACGGCGCGGATATCCGTGGCGATGTCGTCCAGGAGCGTCTCGCCGTGGTGGATTTCGTAGCCGCTGACGTTCTGCCCGGTGCGCGGGTCGCTCAGGGTGACGCGGGTGAGGGTCTTCTCGCGCTTGAGTTCACTGGTCAAAGGCAGGAGGCCGAAGCCCTCGGCGGACCTCTGGGTCGATTCCAGGCCCAGGGGATCGGCCACGCGCACGCCGAGCATTTGCAGACCCGCGCAGATGCCCACGATGCTGGTGGACGGCGGCAGGGCGCGCAGGGCGGCGGCAAAGCCCGCTCCGCGCAGGGTGCGCATGTCCTCGACGGTGTTTTTGCTGCCGGGCAGAATGACGGCGTCGGGCTCCCCAAGCTCCAGGGCGGTGCTGATCAGGCGCAGGCGCACGTCCGGCTCGGCGGCCAGGGGGTCCAGGTCGTTGAAGTTGGCGATGCGCGCCGGAACCACAACGGCGATATCCAGGCAGTCCGGACGGTTGGCCTCCTGGTCCGCAACGGTGTTGCGGATGCCGAGGGAGTCCTCCTCCGGCAGCGCCAGGGAGCCCAGCCAGGGAACGGTGCCGAGCACGGGCCTGCCGGTGCGCCGGTAGAGAAAATCCAGGGCGGGGCCGAGGATGCTGGCGTCGCCCCGGAATTTGTTCAGCACGTGGCCGATGACCAGCGCGCGCTCGGCCTCGTCCAGAATGTCGAAAGTGCCGGAGAGCGCGGCGAACACCCCGCCACGGTCGATGTCGCCCACCAGGATGACCTTGGCCTCGGCGTGGCGGGCCATCTTCATGTTCACGATGTCGTGGTCCTTGAGGTTGACCTCCGCCGGGGAGCCCGCGCCTTCCAGCACCATGACCTGGTGCGCGGCGGCCAGGGAGTCGTAGGCGTTCGTCACGGCCTGCCAGGCCTGGGGCTTGTAGTCGTGGTACTGCTGCACGTTCATGGCGCCCACGGCGTGGCCCAGCACCACCACCTGGGAGCCGGTGTCGCCGGTGGGCTTCAAGAGCACGGGGTTCATGCGCACGTCGGGCGTCAGGCGGCAGGCCTGGGCCTGGGTGGCCTGGGCGCGGCCTATCTCGCGCCCGTCGGGGGTCACGGCGGAGTTGTTGGACATGTTCTGGGCCTTGAAGGGCGCGACGTCGAAACCGTCCTCCAGCAGGATGCGGCACAGCCCGGCGGCCAGCACGCTCTTGCCCGCGTTGGAGCAGGTGCCCTGGATCATGAGCGCCGGGGTCTTCTTCTTGATGATGGCCGCCGGGGCCTTGACGATGCCGGAGAAGCGGGCGCAGGCGTCCACCAGCCGGGCGTTCTCCTCCCTGGTGCGCACGGCGATGCGGAAATAGCTGTCGTCCAGGCCCTCGAAGTTCTGACACAGGCGGATGGCCAGCCCTTCGGCCAGCAGGCGCTCGAAGAGCACGCCCGCGCTCATGCCGACGCGGTCCAAGCGGCAGAGCAGGAAATTGGCCTGGCCGGGAAACACGCGCAAGCCGGGAATCTCCCGCAGCTCGGCGGACAGGGTCTCGCGCAGGGAGGCCACCTCGCGGATGGTGCGGGCGCGGTATTCCAGGTCGCGCAGGCAGCGCGCGCCGACCTTTTGGCCCAGGGTGCCCACGTTCCACGAGGGCAGGCGGCGCTTGAGCTGCTGGGCGTTGTCCGGCGCGGCGAAGCACAGCCCCAGGCGCAGTCCGGGCAGGGCGTAAAATTTCGTCAGCGAGAGCAGAACAATGACGTTGTCCGGCCTTTGGCGCACCAGGCGCCCCGCGCCGCCGCCCGCCTCATCGTCTATGCCGGGCACGAAATCGGCGAAGCTCTCGTCCACCATGAACAGACTTTGGGGAAAGGCCCGGGCCAGGTCGCGCACATGGCGGGCCGGAAGGCACACGCCCGTGGGATTGTTGGGGCTGGCCAAAAGCACCAGGGCCGGGCGGTCCAGCAAGGCGGCCAAGGCCTCCAGGTCCGGGGCGAAGCCCTTTTGCGCGGTGCAGACGAGGTTCTCCACCTCCAGCCCGGCCTGGCGGCAGCAGCGGTCCACGTCCACGTAAGCGGGCACGGGGATGATGGCGCGCTTGACGCCCTGGCGCGCGGCCAACTGGCAAATGGCGGGCAAAAGTTCCGAGGCGCCGTTTCCGGCCAGGGCTTGGGTGGGCCAAACCTTGTACAGCTCGCAGGCGGCCAGGGTCAGGTCGCCGGCCTCGGGGTCCGGGTAGTGCACCACCTGGGCAAGGGCGTCGGAGACGGTCTCCGGCAGCCAGGCCGGCGGGCCCAGGGGATTGATGCTGGCCGAGAAGTCGACGAGGGCTTCGGGGCGCACCCCTGCACGTTCGGCGAGTTTCCAGACGTTGCCGCCGTGGGAGTAGCGGTCGGACTCGTGCAGCCGCCCCGAAAGGGCGCTCGCGGGGGAGCCGTGGAACTGGGGCAGGCCGCCCAGCAGGTTCTGGCGCATGGGGCGCTCCTTGGCGATGGGGTGACGGAAGGTCGTCTCTGCCTGCTGTAGCCCGGATGGCCGGCCAGGGCAAGTTGGGCCGCAGCCCGGCCAGACCGTCCGACGGGCTCCGGCTAGCCCAAAGCCGCCAAGGTCTGCGGCCTGCGGCCCCCGGCCCAGGCCGGCGGAGCGTCTCCGGCCAGGGCGCGCTCCATGCCGCGGCGCAGGGCGGCCAGCTCGCGCACCTGCGCGGCCTCGTCCTCCGGCAGTTGCGCCGGGTCCAGCTCCAGCGACACCGTGCCCGCGTAGCCCCCGGCCCCCAACCGGGCCAAAAACGGCCCCAAAGGCAGCTCGCCCGCGCCCGGCGGCAGGTGCTCGGTAAAGCCCAAGGCATCGGAGAAGTGCACATGCCGGACGAGCCCCGCCGGGATGCGCGCCAGGTCGGCCAGAACATCGCGCCCGGAGACGCCCAGGTGGCAGACGTCCAGCGTCAGGCCCAGGTCCTTGTCCTGGCACTGGGCCAGCAGGGCCGCAAGGTCGTCGCGCCCGAAAATTCCGCCGCCCGCCAGATTGGCCGCCCAGGGCAGATTCTCCAGCGACAGGCTGACGCCGGGCAACGCGCCCAGCAGGCGCGGCAGGTCCACCGCGCGCGAGAACCAGCGGGTCTGGATGGCGTCGCGCAGGGTGCCCCCGGGCGGATGCAAGGTGACGTGCACGGCGTTGCCATTGCCCGGCCCCAGCAGGGTTCCGGCCAAGGCCGCGGCGGCGCGCCAGGCGTCCATGTGGCCGCCCCAGGCGCTCCAGTTGCGGAAGGGCGCATGCACCACGCGCACCGGGCACACGCCATGGGCGGCGAAGGCCGCCTCGCCCGGGGCGATTTTGGGCGAACCCATGACCAGGTCCAGGCCCTGGAAGCCCGCGGCCTGGGCAATGCGCGCAATGACCGGCAACGGCAGATGGAACAGCGAGCCCGTGGACAGCACGACCAGCGGCCCACGGCCCGCAGGGGTCGGCACAGAAGGCGTCGGGGTGTCGGGGCGGCTGTCCATGACACCGCAATGACCGGCCCCGTGTCCAGGCGCAACCCAATTCCGGGGAACGGACGCGGCCCGCAGGTGAACGGCGTTCTTTGCCCTACCGGTGTTTAGAACAATCCGGCGTAGAGGGGGTACCCGGCGGCCGCCAGCCCCTCGACGGGGATGAAGCGCAGCGCGGCGGAGTTCATGCAGTAGCGCAGACCGCCCGCATCGCGCGGGCCGTCCTCGAACACATGGCCCAGGTGGATGCCGGAATGCCAGGCGCGGACCTCGGTGCGGGGCAGAAGCAGCTTCCTGTCGGTGCGGGTGACGATGTTGCCGGGCAGCAGGGGCTGGGTGAAGCTGGGCCAGCCCGTGCCGGAGTCGTACTTGTGCAGCGAGGCGAACAGCGGCGCGCCGCTCACGGCGTCCACGTACAGGCCCGCCCGGTGCTCGGCGTGGTGCTCGTTGTCAAAGGGCGGCTCGGTGCCGTCCTCCCGCACCACGCGGTAGGCCAGGGGCGACAGCATCTTGCGCAGCTCGGCCTCGGGCGGGGTGGCGCGCGGCAGGCGCGGCACGTACCAGGAAAGCACATCCGCCGCCTGGCCGCCCCAAAGGCGCGCCAGGGTGGCGTCGCGTCCGCAGCCCATGCGGTACAGGTTGTAGCGCCGGGGATTCTTGCTGCTGTATTGCTGATGATACCCCTCGGCCCGGTAGAACGTCCCGGCGGGCAATATTTCGGTCACCACCGGACGGGGCAGGACGCCGGAGTTCTCCAGCGCCTGCCTGGATTCTTCGGCCTCGCGCTCCTGCTCGTCATTGTGGACAAAGATGGCCGGGCGGTATTGCGGGCCGTGGTCGCAGAACTGTCCGCTGTCGTTGGTGGGGTCCGTGCGCCGCCAGTACCATTCCACCAGGGCGCGGTAGTCCACCAGGGCAGGGTCGAAGCGCACCTCCACGGCCTCCAGGTGGCCGGTGTCGCCCTGGCAAACCGCCTCGTACGAGGGATTGGGAACATCGCCTCCCGTGTAGCCGGAGGTGGCGGCCAGCACCCCGGGCAGATGCAGAACATCCGCCTCCAAACACCAGAAACAACCGCCTGCGAACGTGGCGGCGGGAAAAGAATCGAGGTTCATGCATCACTCCCTTGGTTACCCCAGGAGGTAGGGAGTATGCGCCGGAAGTCAACGCCCGGCGGAGATTCCGGCCTGTCTCGGCCTGTCTCGATTTGGCCCGGCCCCCCGCCACTCTGCCCGCGCGGCCCGCGCCGCCGGTTGACAAAACCCCGGCCAGCGCCAATATCCAAGCAGGCGGCCAGCGCCGCCCACGCCCCACAAGGAGAACCCATGGCCGGAAAATGGCGGCTCACCATCGACGAGGCCTTTTGCGCCTCGCACCAGCTTCGGAACTACAATGGCAAGTGCGAGCACCTGCACGGCCACAATTTCGGCGTCAGCGTGGAAGTGGAGGGCGGAGCCCTCGACCCCGCCGTGGAAATCCTGGTGGACTTCGGCGACCTGAAGCGCCTGACCCGCGAGGCCGTGGACACCCTGGACCACGCGCACCTGAACGATCTGCCCGCCTTCAGCCAGCGCAACCCCTCCAGCGAAAACATCGCCCGGCACATTTTCCAGGAGCTCAAGGTCCGGCTGGCCCAGCTGGCCCCCCAGGCGCAGCTCAAGAGCGTCAGCGTGTCCGAAAAGGGCACCTCACGCGCGACGTACTTCGAGGACTAGACCATGCGGTTGCTTCTCCAGCGCGTCCACCGCGCAGCGGTGACCGTGGACGGCGCCTGCGTGGGCGCAATCGGCCAGGGCCTGCTGGTGCTGGCCGGGTTCGGCAAGGCCGACGGCCCGGAGCTGCCGGACACGCGCCTGTGGGCGGCCCTCTGCGCCAAGGTGCTCGACTTGCGGATATTCCCGGACGACGCGGGCAAGCTGAACCTGAGCCTTCGGGATGCGGGCCAGGAGGGCCAGGAGGCAGGGCTGCTGCTCGTGTCGCAGTTCACCCTCTACGCCGACACCCGCCGGGGCAGACGGCCCTCGTTCACCAACGCCGCCGCGCCGGACATCGCCCGCGCCTTGTACGGCCGCCTGGCGGCGGACCTTTCCGCCGCGGCGCCCGGAGCCTTTGCCCAGGGCGTGTTCGGCGCGGAGATGTTGCTGGACTTCGTCAACTGGGGGCCGGTGACCATCCTGCTCGACTCGGCGGATTTCGCCGGGGCGTGCGGATAGGCGCCAAGCGGCCCCGGCGCGGCGCGGGCGGCTGCCGGGCCGGCCAGACCCCGCCCTGCCCTCTTGCCCCCCGGCGCGGGCGGGTGTAGTCCCCCTTTCCATGAACACGCGCGCCTCTCATTTGGTTCTGGCCCTGGCGTTTGTGGCTTTTTTCGTGTGCGCCTGCGCCGACAAGACCCCTGTTCCCGCCCCCGTGCCGCCGCCGCCCGTGGTGCAGGCCCCGCCCCCGCTGCCCGCCCAGGACTGGCGCAGGCCCGTGTTCTACTACGCCACCAGCCGCAACGTGCAGGACGCCAACCCCGCCAACGCCCGCTATGGCGGCAGCCGCTCGCGCGAGACCTCCTACGGCGAACTCAAGATCGGCGCCACCGGCGGCCAGGCCGACGGCTCGGACCTGTACCGCGTCAACGTGAACCTGGACCGCGTGACGCGCCTGCCCCGCGCGCGGTTCGTGGCCGAGATAGAGCGCGCCGCCGCACGCACGCCGGGCCGCGAGGTGGTGGTCTTCATCCACGGTTTTGACAACAATTTCGAGGACGCGGCCAAGACCTGCGCGCGCATCGGCGTGGGCATCGGCGCCACCGGAGCCATGGTGCTGTACAGCTGGCCCAGCGCGGGCAGCCCGGCCAGCTACCTGGGCGACCGCAACAACGCCTACTGGGCCGTGCACGGGCTCAAGGAATTTCTGGCCGAGCTGACCGCCAGCCAATGGGTGGGCCGGGTGAGCGTGGTGGTGCACAGCATGGGCAACGAGGCCTTCATCCGCGCATACAGCGAGCTGGCCTCGGAATGCGCGAGCACGCGCGGCGGCTGCGGCGCCCTGCGCAAGGTGCGCGCCATCGTGCTGGCCGCGCCGGATGTGGACCGCGAGATCTTCCTCGACCAGCACCTCCAGAAGCTCACCGCGCTGGACGCCCGCGTGGTGCTCTACGCCTCACGCGCGGACATGGCCCTGGCCGCCTCGGCCCTGGTGCAGGGCGGCGACTACGAGCGCCTGGGCAAGAACGTGCTGTGCATCCCCGGCCTGCACGTCACCGATGTTTCCGGCGTGAAGACCGACGTGCTGGGGCATTCGTGGATATCCCAGAGCCGCGCCGTTCTCCAGGATCTGCGCTGCTCCCTCTCGGAAAGCTGCAACCGCTACGCCACCGGGCTCCTGCGCGAAATGATCTGCCCGGCCGGCATGCGCTACATCGCGCCCGGCCTGGGCGCGAACGCAGAGCGCGCCACCAGCGGCGCCTCCTACTGGGAGTTGCAGGTGCCGCAAAACGGCTCCAGCGCGCCCACAAGCGCCGGCTTCGGCCTCAAGCTGCCGTCGTTCTTGTCGAATTAGACGCCAAGGGCGCGCAGAACGCGGCCCAGTTCATAGCGCAGGCGGCGGCGCGGCGTCAGCGCGCGGCGCAGCAGCAGGTCCACATGCGGGGCGTAGGCCCTGGCCAGGGCTTGCAGGCTGCCCTGGGGCCGGAGGAACGCGGGCGGCGCGGGCGAAACGCCCGGGCCTTCCAAAATATGCCGGATGGCCGCAACCGTGCGGTCGTAGGCATCGCCGCAGCCGCCTTCCGGCTCGGGCAGGCGCACCACGTCGCGCGCGGCCGCGTAGTCCGCGGCGGAAAAACGCGGCACGTCCCACTCGCCAAGCCTGCGCCGCAGCTCGTCCATGCCCCCGGAAAGCCACACCGAACTCGTGCGCGCCATGTGCGCCTGGGCCTCAAAGAGCCTGGGCTTCACCGGCGAGGGCAAAAGCAGCCCCGGCCTGTCCCAGAAGGGCAGCTCCAAACTCATGGCCGAGGTGCGCAGCACCGCCGCGTCGCAAAACTTGAAAGCCCAGGTGCTGTCCGGCTCATCCACGGCGCGGCGGCCAAAAACCTCGTCCGAGGGCCGCCCGGCTCCCCACGTCTCGCCCGGCGGCAAACCGTGCTTCTTGAGCGCGTAATCCCACGGGTGCAGCTTGATGGCCAGGTTCAGCCCGGCCGCGTCCACAGCCTCGCACACCGCCCCGTAAACCTCGGGGGTGGTGTCGGGCGCGCTGGGCAGCCACAGGCAGATGGGCCGCGCCGCGTCGTACCCGTACTTGGCGCAAAAGGCCGCGCGGTCCGCAAACCCGCCGAACAGTCCGTTTACCGTGGGTTCAAAAAAGATGTTGCCCGTGAAGTGGATGGCCTCGGCCTGGGCCAGGCGCGCGGACTCCCTGGTGCGGTTGAACTCGCGCTCGAAAAAGAGGGTCAGCGGGTGCTGCACCAGCAGGTGCTCCGCGCCGTGGCAGGTAAAGTCGCCCAGCAGGGTGGCCATTTGCGCGGTTTTGAGCCCACGCGCCCTGGCCGTGGCCAGCACGCCGGGAATGTCCGCATCGTGGTGGGCGTCGGTCAGCACCAGCCGCGCCGACGAGCCCGCCGCCAGCTCCACCAGCTCCGAGCGCGAGACCAGCCGCACGCCGCCGGCCGCCAGCTCCGCCAGCCGCGTCTCGGGCACGTCCGCGCCCACCTTGAGCCCGCGCGGCGGGCCGGAGTTGAAGCAGAGCTCGCAGGACACCCCCGCCGCCGTGAGCCGGGCGTGCAGGGCCAAAAGCTTGTGGAATGCGCCGCCGTGGGCGTTGAACCAGGCGATGAGGACGTCTGCAGCCATGCGGGCGGTGTCGCCCGGATGCGACCGGCTGTCAAGGCTGCCATCCGCTACGGCTCGTGGCGGGCCGCGCCCCTGTTCGGGACGATCTCCCGCCTCGCGGGACAATCTCCCGGCACGGGCCAGCCGTTTCCCCGTCCAGAATGGTGCGTCCACCTATTTACCCTTCCGCCGCGCGGCCATAAGCAGCACGAACGTGGGGAATACTCCCGCCGTGACGCAGGGTCTCGCGGCATGGGCTGGGGAGCACTCTTGTCTTGTCGGAGGTTGTATGCCGAGCAATTCAGAATACGCCCAGAAACAGTTCTACGCCGAGAAGGCTTGCGTCGCCGAAAAAGAACGGCTCGAGCACGAATTGCGTTCGATGCGGAAGAAGATTCAGGCCTTGGAGGAAAAAGTCTCCAGCCTGTCGACAGAGCTCTCCAGAAGAAAGGTCATTGGAGAGGACAGACGCGGGTTTTCCTGAACGTCTGGAGTGCGTTTCTCGCGGGTGGCGCGCGTTTGAAGCAGGGGCACGGCCTTTGGGGCCTGCGGAAATGCGCGAACGGACAGGGGCAGAGTGTTGTGTCGGAATTCTTGTAACGGGAGGAAGTATGTCTCGGTGGTCCAAAAGCAATGATGTTCTGAATACGGTGAACCGGGGCAACCCCTGCGAATCCGGCCTTTGCACCTTGTGCCGCGCTGATTGTTCCGGGAAGTGCGAAACCTGGCTCTCCAGCCTCAAGGGCCGCAGCCTGCTCTACCCCAGGGACTTCGGCACCGTTACCGCCGGCAGCTCCAACACCTGCCACGAAGGCGTGAGCTACAACTCCCTGCGCATTCAAGGCTACAACTACGGCGCGGACGGCATGGCCCAAGGCACATCCTCCTCGCCCGACAACTGCCTGTTCACCAAGGTCAACCTGGAGACCAGCTTCGGCACCACCGACCCGGTGAAGTGCCGCCTGCCCCTCATGACCGGTGCGCTGGGCTCCACGTTCATTGCCGCCAAGTACTGGGACTCCTTCGCCATCGGCGGCGCGCTGGTGGGCATTCCCGTGGTCGTGGGCGAAAACGTCGTCGGCGTCGACCGCGACTCCAAGCTCACCGGCAAGAAGATCACCAAGGCTCCGGAGCTGGACCGCCGCGTGGAGACCTATCTGCGCTACCATGACGGGCACGGGGCCATCATCGTGCAGATGAACGTGGAGGACACCCGCAACGGCGTGGCCGAATACGTCATCAACCGCTACGGCGACAAGGTCTGCCTGGAGCTCAAGTGGGGCCAGGGCGCCAAAAACATCGGCGGCGAGATCGAGGTCAACAGCCTCGAGTACGCGCAGTTCCTCAAAAACCGCGGCTACCTGGTCGACCCGGACCCGGAAGACCCCAAGGTGCAGCACGCCTTCAAGAACGGCGCCATCCACTCCTTTGCCCGCCACAGCCGCCTGGGATACACCGACCTCGATTCCGAGGGCCAGGTGCGCGAGAACTTCATGCAGTCCGTGGCCTATTTGCGCAAGCTGGGCTTCAAGCGCATCTCCCTCAAGACCGGGTCCTACGGCATGGAGGCCCTGGCCATGGCCATCAAGTACGCCAGCGACGCCAAGCTCGACCTGCTGACCATCGACGGTTCCGGCGGCGGCACAGGCATGAGCCCCTGGAACATGATGGAGACCTGGGGCGTGCCGAGCGTCCTGCTGCACTCCAAGGCCCGCGAATACGCCGCGCTCCTGGCCGCGCGCGGTCAGAAGGTGGTGGACATGTCCTTCGCCGGCGGCTTTGCCCGCGAGGACCACATCTTCAAGGCCATGGCCCTGGGCGCGCCGTTCACCAAACTCATCTGCATGGGCCGGGCGATCATGATTCCCGGCTTTGTGGGCGCCAACATCGAAGGCGCCTTGCACCCCGACCGCAAGGCCCGGGTCTGCGGCAACTGGGACGCCCTGCCCAAAACCGTGTCCGACCTGGGCAAGTCGCCGGAGCAGATCTTCGCCTGCCACGAGGACGTGAAGAAGCGCGTGGGCGCCAAGGAGATGAAGAACATCCCCTACGGGGCCATCGCCTTCTGCACCCTGGCCGACAAGCTCTCCGCCGGGTTGCAGCAACTGCTGGCCGGCGCGCGGCGATTCTCTCTGGCCGAGTTGGGCCGTTGCGACATCGCCGCCGCCAACCGCGAAACCGCGCGGGAGACGGGCATCGGCTACATCACCGACATGCAGGACGAGACCGCCAGAAAAATTCTGGAGGCCTAAGTCCGGAAGAGGCCCCTTCCTTCTGGTGGGAGGGAGGGGCCTCCACCACAGGCTTGGCGCGGCCGGACGGGCATGCTACCATCCGAACCGTCTCCCGGACTCGACCAGGACGCCAGGCGAACCGCATGCCCGACACACGCAAAACAAAGTCCCAGCTCCTTGAGGAACTGCAGAAGCTCCGCGAAAGCGGCGCCCGCACGACCGCTCTTGCCGCGGAGCACACGCGCGTTGAGCGCGCCCTGCGCGAGCGCGTGAAGGAGCTGCACTGCCTGTACGGCATCTCCTACCTGGCCCAAAACCGCGACATGCCCATGGAGGAGCTCATCCGCCAGGTGGGCGAGCTCATCTGCGCCTCGTGGCAGTACCCGGAAATCACCTGCGCCCGCATCCGCCTCGGCTCCCTGGACTCGCCCACACGGAACTACCGCAAGAGTCCCTGGAGCCAGTCGAGCCCCATCTACATCCAAGAGGAACGCCTTGGCGAGATTGAAGTGCGCTATCTTGAGGAGCGCCCGCCAAGCGACGAGGGCCCCTTCCTGCGCGAGGAGCGCCACCTGCTGGACGCCGTGGCCCACAAGCTGGGCCGCCTGGCACAGGCCAGCCGCACCGAGGCCCACATGCGGCGGCTCTCGCGGGAGCTCATCAAGGCCCAGGAGAACGAGCGCCTGCGCATCGCCACGGAGCTGCACGACCATTTGGCCCAGGACCTGGCCGCGCTGAAGCTGGACCTGGGCGGACTGATGGAGCAGCTTCCCGAGGCCGGGCCGCCCCGCCAGGAGTGCCTGGCCGAGCTGTCCACGCGGCTTTCCGAGGTCATCACCGCCATCCGCAACTTGGCCTACGACCTGCTCCCGCCGGGGCTGGAGGATTTGGGCCTGGTGCGCACCCTGGCGCGCTACTGCGCGGATTTCGCCAGCCGCAGCGGCCTGGCGGTGGAGTTCTTCGCCGACGGCATGGACGGCGTGCGGCTGGACTTTGAGACGCAGATCCACATTTACCGCATGGTTCAGGAATCGCTGACGAACATTCGCAAGCACGCCCAGGCCGGCCAGGCCACGGTGCGCATGATCTGCTCCCACCCGAACGTCATTGTGCGCGTGGAGGACAATGGCCAGGGCGTTGCCCTGGAGCAGCGGCAGGAAGAATTCTACCAGGCCAAGAAGATGGGCATTTGGGGCATGCGCGAACGGGCGCGGCTCCTGGGCGGCCGCATCACCTTGCGTTCGCGCCCTGGGCGGGGCATGCGCATCCACATCGAAATTCCGCTGGAGAACAAGAACCATGGATCGTAAATATTCGCTGCTGGTCATTGATGACCACCCCATGTTCCGCGACGGGGTGAAGGCCATCGTGCGGGCGAATCCGGCCTACGAGGTGGCCGCCGAAGCCGGAACCTGCGCCGAGGGCCTGGCCCTGGCCCGAAGTCTCCAGCCCGACCTGATCATCGTGGACATCTCCCTGCCCGACGGCAACGGCATCGACCTGGCGCGCGACATTCTCACCTACGCGCCGCTGGCCAAGGTGCTCATGCTCAGCATGCACGCCAAGGTGGAGTTCGTCACTACGGCCTTTCAGGCCGGGGCCTCGGCCTACCTGGCCAAGGACTCCAGCCGCGACCAGCTGCTGCAGGCCCTGGACGCCGTGGCGGCGGGCAGGCAGTACCTGGACGGCTCGCTCTCGCCGCGGGTGGTGGGGGAATTGCTCACGCGCTCCGGCCAGGACACCCCCATGGCCGACGCCTCCTACGGGAAGCTCTCGCGCCGGGAGCAGCAGGTGCTGCGCCTGCTGGCCGAGGGCCTGGCCCCGGCGGCCATCGCCGAGCGGCTGTTCATCTCGCGCAAGACCGTGGAGAACCACCGCACGAACATCCTGCACAAGCTGGACATCAAGAGCCCGGTGGCCCTGGTGCGTTACGCCGCGCGCATGGGCCTCATCGACCTGGACACCGGGGACTGAGCCCCGCGAGGCGGCCCCGGCGGCAGGCCGAAGGCGGGCAACGCGCGCGGCGTCCCTCCCCCGGCCTGCGGCGCGGGTTCCCTTCGCTTACAGCACCGGCAGGTAGCGCTCAATCTCGTACTGCGTCACCTGGGTGCGGTAGCGGTCCCATTCCATGATCTTGTTTTCGTAGAGTTTGGTGAAGATGTGCTCGCCCAGGGTCTCGCGCACCAGTTCGCTCTTGTGCATCTCCTCCGCGGCCTCGAACAGGCTGCCGGGCAGGGAGGTGATGCCGTGCATGTCCAGCGTGGGCTGGTCCATGTGGAAAATGTCGGCCTCGATGGGCTCGGGCAGGGGGTAGTTGTTCTCCATGCCCTTCAGGCCCGCGGCCAGCATCACGGCGAAGGTGAGGTACGGGTTGGCGGCCGGGTCGGGGCAGCGCAGCTCCATGCGGGTGGCGGCCTCCTTGCCGGGCTTGTACATGGGCACGCGCACCAGGGCGGAACGGTTGCGGCGCGCCCAGGCCACATACACCGGGGCCTCGTAGCCGGGCACCAGGCGCTTGTAGCTGTTCACCCACTGGTTGGTGACACAGGCGAATTCCCGCGCGTGCTTCAATATGCCGGCAATGAAGCTTTTGCCGTCGTGGGACAGGTGGTACTTGTCGGCGGGGTCGAAGAACAGGTTCTTGCCGTTTTTGAACAGCGACTGATGCACATGCATGCCCGAGCCGTTCTGGCCGTGGATGGGCTTGGGCATGAAAGTGGCGTAAGCCCCGTGCTTGCGGGCAACCTCCTTCACCACCACGCGGTAGGTCATGGTGATGTCGGCCATCCTCAGGGCCTCGGCGTAGCGCATGTCGATTTCGTGCTGGCTGGGGGCCACCTCGTGGTGGCTGTACTCAATGGCCACACCCATCTTTTCCAGGGCGAAGATGATGTCGCGGCGGATGGTGTTGCCCAGATCCAGGGGCGGGGCGTCGAAGTAGCCGCCCTGGTCCAGGGGCACGGTGGAGTGGTCGTTGGCGAAGAGAAAGAACTCCAGCTCCGGGCCGCAGTAGTAGGTATAGCCCTTTTCCGCGCACTTGCGCAGCACGCGGCGCAGGCAGTAGCGCGAATCGGCCGCGTAGGGCTGGCCGTCCGGGGTGTGGATGTCGCAGAACATGCGCGCCACCGGGCGCTCGCTGGGGCGCCAGGCCAGCACCTGGAACGAGGTGGGGTCGGGCATGGCGATCATGTCCGACTCCTCCACGCGGGCAAAGCCCAGGATGGACGAGCCGTCGAAGCCCATGCCCTCCTCGAAGGCGGCCTCCAGTTCGCGCGGGGTCACCTGAAAGCTTTTCAGCGCGCCCAGAATGTCCACAAACCAGAACTGCACAAAACTAATGTCGTATTCCTTGACGGCCTTGAGCACGTCGTCGGCGTTGCGGCAATTGAAGACCGGGGTATCCATGGGCTGCCTCCTTGGATGCGTGGTTGTGTAGCGGGAACGTCAAATGCCTTGCATTCTTCGCCGGTCGCCGGGGCGTGCGGCCAGGGCGGCGGCGGGATTTGCAGACTCGCCGGATTCTAGCCCCGCTGCACAAATCTGTAAAGCGCCGTGGTGCGGCAGGGGCTTTTTGCCTTCATTTTTGTGGGGGCGGGGCGCCCGGCGGGGCATGGACGCCGGGGGCGTTTGGGCGTAGAAGGGCGCAACACCCGAACCATGCGCGGAGGGCCGGTGCGCCGATTGATCATGAGAATCCTGCTTGTGGCAGTACTTGGCTTTGCGGCCTTCCTGGGCTCGTATTTCGTGTACCCGGACGTGGGCGAGTTGGCCAAGAAGAACCCCGGCAAAACGGCCTTCATGGAGTGGCGCGAGGCCCAATGGGCCGAAAAGGGCGAGAAGAAGCGCATCACCCAGCGCTGGGTGCCGCTTTCCGCCGTGTCGCCCCTGCTCATCAAGGCCATCCTCATCGGCGAGGACGACAAGTTCTACCAGCATGAGGGCTTTGACTACGAGGCCCTGGAACAGGCCCTGGAAAAAAACCTCAAGGCGGGCCGCTTCGCCGCCGGGGCCAGCACCATCAGCCAGCAGCTGACCAAGAACCTGTTCCTCTCGCCCACCAAAAGCCTCACCCGCAAGGCCAAGGAGGCCATCCTGACCTGGCGCATGGAGCAGACCCTGTCCAAGCGCCGCATTCTGGAGCTGTACGTCAACGTTGCCGAGTGGGGCGACGGCATCTTCGGCATCGAGGCCGCCTCCCGGCATTATTTCCACAAAAGCGCCAGCCAGCTCTCCAGCATGGAGGCCGCGCGCCTGGCCTCGGTGCTGCCCAACCCCATCCGCTTCAGCGCCGTGGGCGACCAGAAATACGTGACCTTCCGTTCGCGGCTCATCCATTCCATCATGGTGCGCCGGGGCGTGGCCATCGACGGCTTCCAGGAGGTCATGGAGGCCAAGGACGAGCCCGGCCTGGAGGCCCCGGCCGCCGGGGACGCAGCCCTGGGGTCCGCCGAAAACGCCACCCAGGCAGGATCAAGCGCAGCGAACACGGCAGGCACGCCGGAAACAGCGCCCCAAGCCGCGCAGCCTGCGGCGCCCGCCCCCGCAGAGCCCCCCCGGCCCTAAGCCGGGCGAAGGAGAATTCCATGCGTCCGATGATCATGCTCACCGCCCTGGTGGCCGGGGCGCTCATGCCGGTACAGGCGGGCATCAACGCGCGCCTGCGCGAATTTCTGGGCGACCCCATCATGGCCTCCCTGGTAAGCTTTTGCGTGGGCACCATGGCCCTGGCGGCCTTCGCTCTGATCACGCGGGTGCCCTGGCCCACGCTGGCCGCCGCCGCCCAGGCCCCGTGGTGGTCGTGGTTCGGCGGCGCGCTGGGCGCGTTCTTCGTGGCCGTCACCATCATCCTGGCGTTCAAGCTGGGGGCCACGGGCCTCATGGCCTGGATCATCGCCGGGCAGCTGGTGGCCTCGGTGCTTTTGGACCACTCCGGAGCCTTGGGCTTCGCCGTGCGCGAGGC
>Ga0209373_10000207_pt1 | contig 124403 bp, 110 predicted proteins | sample Higcelweek5metaG_FD_187173 | JGI IMG/M metagenome (GOLD analysis project Ga0209373, IMG submission 187173) | Freshwater pond sediment microbial communities from the University of Edinburgh, under environmental carbon perturbations - High... | ecosystem: Environmental > Aquatic > Freshwater >... | reverse complement strand
ACGGCAGAAACTACCATCAATCTGGCATTTTTGGCTATGAACATAGTCAAATTGCTCCATGCCTTTTTGCAGTTTTGGCTAGAAAAACTGCAGCTTTCAAAAAAGTGGGCTTTTTAAGGAAAGCCTATTTAAAATATAAAAACGCATTGTGTGACAGGGTGTTAATTATCAATACCCTGTCACGCAAAAGCATTATAATTTGTCATTTTTGATAAGCACAACGCTTGTTGTGTTTATCAAGGCTGATAAAACACTCTGCATTTGCTTTAATACAAAAGAAAAGTCAGAAATATAAACGCAATGCGGGGTATAAGGCCTAATTTGTACTTTGAAAACTGAATAAGTATATTCTAGATACAACAACTGCATGGCTATTAATAGTAGCAGCGGCTTCAGAAAATACGCTTGCGATCAACATTTGTCTGAGAACCATCCGTGGCGGGATGGCGCGCGATGAAACATGCAGTTATAATGATACTTGCGTCCGGCTAACGTTACGGTAAGGGACGCCTCGCGGAGAACCCGGGAGAGTGCTGTTTTGTGCGATATGTTCGGCAAAACAGGCATTATGACGCTGTGCCGACAGCGGTCTAAGATAATGATAATTCAAAATATATTATAGTCGGCAGTAAAGTAATATTTTGCTGCTGACTATAATAAAAAAATAGCGTAATAATATTTTAAAAATAATTATTGCTGCATACTTTATTAAAATTTAAAAATATGATATAATGAATGTGCATTATGTTAATCTGAACCTTGAAAATTAAATAAACATGCAATTAATATCATACGCAAATGAGCTATGCAGCGATTGAAAGGAAATGTATGTTACATAACTCAGACAAAAGAATAATAAATTCTGCTATTTATTTTTCGGGTTCTGCAAGTCAATCAAATGGGCAGATACAAGCGTTACTTGAAGGGCTAAGACCAATTATAGATTCAGTCAGAAAAACTGAAAATAATAGCATTATAAGAGAAACGATACAAAATGAAAAAAATCATAGCAGGTCATTATCCCCAAATGGCTGAGTTTTCTAATCGTTTATTTGCTTATTTTGCGAATGAGAAAACTGCAGCAGAGAGGAGAAGATATATCAATGACAGATTTAGAGAAATTAAAGCTATCAACTGGCGGAAAACTGCGTGCGGCGATTTATGCTCGCTACAGTAGCGATATGCAGCGTGAGGAAAGCATTGAAGCACAAGTGCGGGCATGTAAGTATTATGCTCAGTCTCAGGATCTTTCTATTGTTACAGTCTATTCTGATAGAGCAAAAACAGGAAAACAAGTAAAAGGCCGAGATGCCTTTCTGCAGATGATGGAGGATAGTAAAAAAAATACTTTTGATATTGTACTTGTACATAAACTCAATCGTTTCAGTAGAAATGGTTTGGCAACTTTGCAGTATAAAGAAGAATTGGAACGTAATAATGTTTTACTCATCAGTGTAACAGAACGTTTAGATAATACGCCGGAAGGTAAATTGATGCTTATGATTATTACCGGAATGAATGAATTTTATTCCGGTAATTTAAGTTGCGAAGTTATGAAGGGATTAAAAGAAAACGCATATAACGCTAAACATACTGGAGGAATTCCTCCATTGGGTTATGATGTTCATCCAAAATCAAAACAGTTAATGATCAATGAGTGGGAAGCCGGGGCAGTTCGTTTGATTTTTAATTGTTATGTAAGCGGCTGTGGATATTCGGAAATCATAGATGAATTAAATAATAAAGGTTATAGAACAAAAATCGGAAACTGTTTTGGACGTAATTCTATTTATGAGATTCTTCGCAATGAAAAATATACCGGTACATACGTGTTCAATAAATCATTATCACAAAAGTCGGATGGAAAGTTTAATCGACATCAATATAAAAACGATAATGAAGTGATTAAAGTGGGTAATGCAATTCCTTCAGTTATTTCTAAAGAAATTTATGATATAGCACAAGTTAAGCTTAAAGAACGTAAGGATAGGCGAGCACAATATAAGGCAAAAGAAATATATTTACTATCCGGTAAAATATATTGCGGAGAGTGCGGCAGCAGCTATAATGGACTGACAAGACACGAAAGACCTGACCATCCTAAATATGTGTCTTATAGATGTTCCAAAAAAAATGGTTCTTTAAAGTGTAAAAATCCTGAAATTAGGCGAGAGATAATTGAATCATATGTTCTGGATAAATTAGCTGATTATGTATTTGATGAGTGCAATATTCCTATTATCGTAGATGCATACAATACATTTATTTCATCTGATATCAAAACAACAATTATACGTAAGGATGAAATAGTAAAAAAATTAGCTGAAAATAAGCAAGATACAGAGAATATTACAAAACTAATGCGTAAATCAGGATTAGAAACACTAATAGACGAATTAAAAACATTAGAAATTGAAAGAAAACAACTGGAAGTTATGTTGTTGCAAGCGGAAGGGGAGATAAAATCTCAAGGGATTAATGTTAATGAAATGAAAAAAGTTTTTAAAATTGCAAAAAAATCGCTAAAAGATGGGACTATACAAAATAAAAAAGAAATTGTTCAACAATATGTAAGTAAGGTATTAATGTATCATGACCGGGTTGAGGTAACATTTGATTTAGGACTTGATGTTGATAATCATAACAAAAAAACATCTCAGAATCCTCCTGATAAGACAGATTCTGAGATGTTTTCATCGCATGGTAAGCGCGATGTTATTATTGGCGGAGAAGGAGGGATTCGAACCCTCGCGCCAGTTTCCCAACCTACACCCTTAGCAGGGGCGCCTCTTCGACCAACTTGAGTACTTCTCCACGAAGTAGTAACAGTAACTCGATGCCTGTTACTTTTCTATTTAATTGAAAAATGGCGGAGAGGGTGAGATTCGAACTCACGGCTCTTTCGAGTCACTAGTTTTCAAGACTAGCTCCTTAAACCGCTCGGACACCTCTCCGTATCGACTATGATAGTATATCATATTTTATAGTATATGTCAATACTAAAATATATATTTCGACATCGACTTTCCGCAGAAAAATTTAGCAGCCATATAAATTAATAGCTTTATACAGCTGCACAAAATGGTCGGGGTTGAGGGATTCGAACCCGCGGCCTCATGGTCCCAAACCATGCGCGCTACCAAACTGCGCCAAACCCCGATTTGTACTTAGTCATTTTGACCTGACAAGATAATATTATACATGAAATTTATACAAAAGTCAATATTAAAATATCTCAATTTTTTAATTTAACTTCCTAAAATTCTATTTTACTGTTTAATACTTTGTTTTTCTCTGGTTTTTAAAAAAATATTTTTCGTCATATTATAGAATTTTATAAAGAATTTTTGTGAAAAATATGCTTAAAATATTCTTTTCAAAATATAATATATATGGTATAATAAATTATTGTTATATAAAAAAACCACAATATATAGTATGTAAATAATTAGGGGGCTGTAAAAATGGCAAAGGAAAAAGTATCTCATTCATGGTTTGATACTACTCTGCAAAATGATATCTGGGAGAAAAAGTATTGTTACGAAAATGAAAGCGTTAATGGTTTTTTTGATAGAATATCGGGAGATAACACAGACATTAAAGAGCTTATAAATCAAAAGAAATTTATGCCGGGCGGCAGGATATTGGCTAGCAGAGGATTATCAAAGGACGGAAGAAAAATTACATATTCAAATTGCTATGTAATAACTCCGCCGGACGATAATATCGAAAGTATATTCGATTGTGCATCAAAGCTTGCGAGAACATATTCCTACGGCGGAGGCTGCGGCATTGATATTTCAAAGCTTGCGCCTACCGGTGCGAAAATTAATAATGCTGCGAAGGAAACCACCGGCTGCATATCTTTTATGGATTTATATTCACTTGTAACAGACCTTATAGGTCAAGCCGGCAGACGCGGCGCTTTAATGATTTCTCTTGACTGTAAACATCCTGATGTTATGAAATTTATCGATATAAAAAGTGATTTGAATAAAGTTACTAAAGCTAATATTTCAGTTCGTCTGTCTGATGATTTTATGTCGGCAGCCGAAAACGACGGACCTTGGACGCTATCATATATAAGAGAAGAAACGGGTCAGCTAATTGAAAATACAATTAACGCATCTGAAATGATAGATAAAATAGCTTTCAACAACTGGGATATGGCTGAACCGGGAGCATTATTCTGGGATAAAATTGAAAACTGGAATCTTCTCAGTAATGATGATAATTTTACGTTTGCGGGAGTTAATCCTTGTGCGGAAGAGCCGCTGCCCGCCGGAGGAAGCTGTTTGCTCGGGAGTATAAATTTAGCCGAATTTGTTACAAATCCTTTTACTAAAAAAGCAAAATTTGATATCGACTCACTAAAGGAAGCGGTGAAAATATCCGTTAAATACCTTAATGAAATTCTGGAGGAAGGGCTGCCGCTGCATCCTCTTGCCGAACAGAGAGAAAGCGTAAATAACTGGAAACAAATCGGTTTAGGAATTATGGGTCTTGGGGACGCGCTGATTAAGCTTGGTGTAAAATACGGAAGTGAACAGGCTATTGAATTATGCGATAAAATTGGTTTCAATATGGCAGATACGGCGATATACGCTTCGGCTATGCTTGCTAAGGAGCTGGGCTCTTACCCTATGTATAATAAAGAAGCTATCTTTTCGAGTATGTATTTTCAAACCAATACATCGGCTGAAACAAAAAAAGCTGTTGAAAAATACGGGCTTAGAAACAGTCAGCTGCTCACTATCGCGCCGACAGGTTCTATTTCTACTATGCTTGGCGTAAGCGGAGGGATTGAGCCAATATATAATATTTCATATACAAGAAAAACGGAGTCCCTGCATGGAGAGGACAGATATTATAAGGTATTTACTCCGATTGTCCGCGATTATATGGACGCTAACGGATTAAAAGAAGACGATGAGCTGCCGGATTATTTTGTAACGGCTATGACACTGAACTATAAAGAGAGAGTAAATATGCAGGCTGCATGGCAAAGACATATTGACGCTTCGATATCCTCAACAGTTAATGTTCCAAGTGCGTTTACCGCGGCAGAAGTGAAAGAGTTGTACTTATATGCGTGGAAAATGGGATTAAAGGGAATTACAATTTATCGCGATGGCTGCAGAAGAAGCGGTATTCTTATAAATGAAAAACCGCCTGTGGATGAATTCAGATTTGATATAACAAAGCCTGTAGACAGAGCCAAGCTAGGAAAAACATACGGAACCACTTCTAAATATAAAACCTCCTGCGGCAGTTTATTTATAACGATTAACAGAGATAAAAAAGGAAATATAGTTGAATCCTTTGTTAATACCTCTAAAAACGGAATTTGCAAATCCAATGTCGACGGAATGAGCAGAATGATTTCACTTGCTCTCAGAAGCGGAATCAAGGTTGATGAAATTGTAGATCAGCTTAAACATATAAGCTGTCCCGCGTGTGTGCGTACTAAGGCTAAGGGTGAAAAGCTTGACGGAATGTCCTGCCCGGATATTATCGCACGCTCTCTTGAAGAGGAATATAAAATCAAATTAAACTTCTTTGGCAATTCCGAAGAAGATAAACCGGCTGTAAAAGACAGTGGGACAAGCAGCTGTCCTGATTGCGGCGAAAAGCTAAAGCATGAAGGCGGATGCGTAACCTGCAGCTGCGGCTGGTCAAGATGTTTATAGTAAATGTCTGAGAAAGGATGCAAATATATGGAAAAGCAACGCGGTTTTGAGGTATGCACAGTATATCTGGATAATGATATAAATATACCAAAAAGAAGCACGGCACGCAGCGCCGGATATGATTTTGAAGCAGCGGAGGATGTGGTAATTCCATCTATTTGGAAGCTTGCTTTAAAAGGAAGCGAAAATATAAAGCCTGTTCTTGTTAAAACGGGTATAAAAGCTTATATGCTTGAGGATGAGGCTTTGTTTTTATATAATCGTTCGGGAAATCCGATAAAAAAAGGGCTTGTTATGGCAAATTCCGTGGGTGTGGTTGACAGTGATTATTATAATAATTCTGATAATGAAGGGCATATAATGTTAGCCTTTTACAATTTTTATCCTGTGGATATAACAATAAAAAAAGGTGAGCGCATTGGGCAGGGAGTGTTTAAAAAATATTTAAAAGCGGATAATGACGCGGCTGATTCAGTAAGACGCGGCGGCTTTGGAAGTACAAAATAAATAAAAAAAAGAATAATCCGAATCGCTCGGATTATTCTTTTTTCACATTTTCAACACATAATTTTTGTATATTAGAATAATGAGGAATTAGTCAGATGCAAAATGCCGGATGAGGCATGTATCATCCCTAAGTATCATACTATTGTAGGGAATGGGCATGTCCCTTCCGATATAATTCCATTTTACAACTGACTAAATTAAAGAATTATGGAGGTTATTATGGATAATACGCAAATACAATCGAATGCCCCTAAAACCATCAAGATGAAAAAAAAGCTTCCAAAGTGGCTTAAGATAACAATTATAATAATAATTATTGCTGCTATGGTTGCCGGAGGATATTTTACATATACTCATTTTTTTACTAAGAAAAAGGAAACCAAGCTTAATACCGCAAAGGTATCTTATGGCGACGTATCTGTTACTATAAGCGGCAGCGGAGCGATTAAGCCTATTGACGAATATGAGGTTTTGGCTTTAGTTCAGGGAGACATACTGGAGTGTACTTTTGAGGAAGGGGATCAGGTAAATAAAGGAGATATTCTTTATAAAATTGACACCGCTGATATAGACAACAGTATTCAAAAAGCTGAAAATTCTTTGGAAAAGGCTAAAATTACATATGATGACGCTTTGAAAAATCAAAGCGAGCTTTCTGTTAAAAGCCCGACGAGCGGTGTAGTTACAGCAGTTTATGCGGAAAATGGAGATAATATATCTAATAACGGAAAAATCATGGACATAGTTGACAGCACGGTTATGTATCTTGATGTTCCGTTTATAACCTCGGACGCGAGAAGCATATATGCCGGAGAATCAGCAAATGTTACTCTGGAGGGTTCTTATTATACAATAAGCGGTGTAGTAAGCCGGGTAGCAAGCGGTTCTTCTGTTAGCAGTGAAAATGTTGAGGTTTCAACTGTTTCTATAAAAATAAACAATCCGGGTGCAATCAAAGAAAATGACAGCGCCACTGCCGTTATAGGCGGAGTTGCCTGCAATTCCGCGGGAAAATTTACTTATGGCGATTCACGGACAATCCTTTCTAAACAATCCGGCGAGGTTTCCTATCAGCCTTATAAGGTAGGCGACAAAGTGGAAAAAGGCGCAACTGTTATGCAAATTAACAGCGACAGCATAGGTACAACTATCAGAAATGCTCAGCTTAGCCTCAATGAATCGGAGCTTTCATTGGCTAACCAAAAGGAACAATTGAAGAATTATAATCTTACGGCTCCGATTTCCGGAAAGGTAATAAAAAAGACGTCTAAATCAGGAGATACCTTGAAATCAAGTGACAGTAAAACAGTTATGGCGATTATCGCTGATATGTCTAAAATGGTATTTGATATAAATGTTGACGAACTGGATATTTCAAAAATTTCATCGGGTCAAAAGGTAAGCATTTCGTCCGACGCATTGGAAGAGAAAAACTTTACCGGCACAGTTGAATATGTAAGTGTTGTCGGTACAACCACTAACGGTGTAACAAGCTATCCAGTAACTGTATCTGTTGACAATCCGGACAAACTTATACCCGGAATGAATGTAGACGCGAAAATTGTTGTTGAATCCAGATCGAATGTATTAAGAGTTCCGGTTTCCTCGGTTAAACGTGGTAATATCGTAACAGTAAAAATAGACGAATCAAAACAGCAGGGTATTGACCCGTCAACCTTAGCTAAAAATAATTTTATAACCAATAATAAGCCATCCGCTTCTGCGGATGCAAACGGTCAGCAGAATGCGGGCGGAGGTCAGCCTAACGCTTCAGCCGCTGCGCAGGGGAAAACGCAAGGAAACAGATCAGGCAGCTCACAGGGTAATACTTCGGGAGACCAGCAAGGGAATAAGCAATCGGATCAAGGCGGCAGTCAGACACGAAAGTTTAATATAGATCAGACAAATGTTCCCGAAGGATATAAGAATGTAATGGTTACAATCGGTTTAAATGATGATAGTTACATTGAAATTACGGGCGGACTTAATGAAGGCGATATTGTTATAGTGCCTACAACCGCTTCAACTACCAGAACCACAATGCCCGGCGGCATGGGCGGCATGGGAGGAATGGGCGGCTTCCCCGGCGGAGGCGGTACTTATACCAGAAGCAGTTCATCAAGCAGCAGTTCTTCCGGCAGAAGCGGATCTTAAAGGGGGAGCTATGAATGATAGAACTAAACGAAATTTATAAAATATATTCGGATGGAGACAGTGAAATCAGGGCTTTAGACAATGTATCTCTTAAAATATCGGAAGGTGAGTTTGTTGCGATTGTAGGTCAGTCCGGTTCCGGTAAATCCACCTGTATGAATATTATCGGGTGTCTTGACGTCCCTACAAGCGGCACATATACTTTAAACGGTATAGATGTAAGCACAATGCGTGATGATGAGCTTGCTTACATCAGAAATCAGACATTAGGCTTTATTTTTCAGCAGTACAATCTGATATCAAAGCTGACGCTGATTGAAAATGTTGAGCTTCCTCTTGTATATCGGGGCCTAAGCATACATAAAAGACATGAGATGGCTGAAATCGCACTTAACAAGGTGGGGCTTCTGGACAGATATAATAAATATCCCTCCCAGCTTTCAGGAGGTCAGCAGCAAAGGGTTTCGATTGCCAGAGCGCTGGCCGGCAACCCATCAGTAATACTAGCCGACGAGCCTACCGGAGCGCTTGACTCACATACAGGTAAAGAGGTTTTGGATTTTATTAAACAGCTAAACCATGAAGGAAATACAATAGTACTCATTACCCATGACAACAGCATTGCAACGCAGGCTAAACGAATCATTCGCATACAGGACGGCAAAATTATTGAAGACCATTTGACAAAGGAGAGTGTATCATGAATATAAAACAATCCTTTTCATTGGCAATAAAAAGCTTACTCGGCAGCAAAATGAGGTCTTTTCTCACGATGCTTGGTATTATTATAGGGGTTGGCTCCGTTATAGTTCTGGTCAGTATTATGGACGGCATGAATAAACAAACTATAGAAAAGTTTGAAAGCATGGGAACCAACCTTATAAATGTCACGATTATCGGACGCGGAGGAAACCGTGCAGTCACTGCCGATGATATGCAGACCTTGGCAGATGAAAATAAAGATGTTATAAAAAGTATTTCACCCAGCGTTATGGTTGGAAACACAACCGTTAAATTCGGAAATGATAATGTGGCGACAACGATAATGGGCGGTAACGAAAAATACGCCGAGATAACAAATACTAAAGTACAATCAGGACGTTTTCTTGAATATATAGATATTGAACGAAGACAGAAAAACTGTGTCGTAGGCTCTTATATTGTAAAAGAGCTTTTTGACGGAGTGGACCCTATAGGAAAAACCCTTAAAATTGTAGGTGACGATTATATAATTGTTGGTACGCTTGAGGCAAAACAAAGCTCGCAGCAGGGAACTACCGATGACAGAGTTGTAATACCTTACACTTTGGCAAGAAATTATTCAAGAAACGCGAGAGTAAGCAGCTATTCAATGAGTGCCGCAAACAAAGACACCGTCGACAAGGCTGTTGAGGTTACCGAAAAGCTATTATTGTCGATATACAGCAGCAGTGATTCTTATAGGGTATTTAAGCAGTCGGACAGTTTGAATATGATTAACGAAACATCAAAGACCATGACTATGGTGCTGGTTGGCGTAGCGGCTATTTCACTTTTGGTAGGCGGTATAGGCATTATGAATATAATGCTTGTTTCGGTTACGGAAAGAACAAGGGAAATAGGCATAAGAAAGTCGCTCGGAGCAAGGCGCCGCGATATTATGAGCCAGTTTGTGGTTGAAGCCGCGACGACAAGCTCAATAGGAGGTGTGCTTGGTATTGTTTTGGGGATTATTTCTTCATATATCGCGGGTAATCTTATGAAAATTCCCACAACCCCGTCGGGGACGGCAATTTTAATTGCCTTTGGCGTATCAGCATTTATTGGTATTACCTTTGGGTATTTTCCCGCAAGCAAAGCGTCGAAACTTAATCCTATTGAAGCATTAAGATATGATTAATTAGAATTTTAATTAAAATTTTGGAGGTTATAATGAAGAAATTAGTATCACTTATGATTGCGGCGATGCTTATATTAGGCGGAATTTCCGTTTCTGCGGCTGTAAAACAGCAGAATACGGAAGATATTCAATCATTGCTTGCAACATTAAATATAATGAACGGATATCCGGACGGTGGATTCTATCCGGAGCTTCCTGTTACAAGAGCGGAATTTTCAAAAATTTCTGTTGCCGCATCAGCATATCGGAACATGGTTTCTGCGGGAACCTCAACATCTCCGTTCAGGGATGTGCCGTATACCCACTGGGCGGCGCCTTACATAAAGGTTGCTTCCGTTTATAAGCTGTTATCTGGTTATCCGGATTCGACTTTTCTGCCGAAAGAAAATGTATTGCTTGAAGAAGCGGTAACAGTTGCGGTTAAGCTTCTGGGATATTCCGACAGTGATTTTTCCACATCATGGCCATACGGTCAGATGGGAATCGCTATAAATATCGGTTTACTTGACAATATCGATTTAAGCATGGGTCAGACAATGACGCGCGGTGATGTAAGCCGGCTTATGTATAATGTGCTTTGTACAAAGGCAAAAACAGGCTCCGCGTATTATATCGAAACTCTTAATTATAAAATAGTTGAGGATGTAACAATTATCGCAACCGCGAAGGAGGATTTATCTGTTGGAGCGGATAAGGTTTTAACTTCCGAGGGAACGTATAAAATCAATAAATATTTTGATTATTCGTTTGTAGGCCGCAAAGGCGACATTATACTTAAGGACAATTCGGAGCTTGTGCTGTTCTTTGAGGCTTCCCAAAATTCGGAAACCTATTATGTATATTCAAAAGTGGGTGATACAATCGTGCTTTATAAGGACGGGCAGATTTCAGACGTTAAACTGGATACAAGCTTAACCTTATATTATGAAACTAAAAAATCAACCATTAAGAGCGAGCAAGCCAATATCAGCACAGGCGATGTAATAACTATCTATAAAAACGACGAAGGCGTATATGATTACGCGGTTCTGTTAACTAACAATTTGGTGGGCCCGTATACCGTTAAAGGCACCGGCTGGATAACGGATCTCGGAATTAATGATAATACAATAGTAAACCGTGACGGTAAAAAAGTCACGAAAAATGATATTAATGTATATGACATTGCATATTATTCAAAAGACATGAACATGGTATGGGCATACAGCAAAAAGGTTACAGGTATTTATGAAATCGCAACCCCGAATAAGGATTCCGTAACCACAGTGCAGGTGTCGGGAGTAACCTATACTATAGAATCAGCTGCGGCAATGGCAGCCTTAGCGTCGGGCGGAAGCTTTGAACTTGGTGATAACGTAACCTTGCTTTTAGGCAAGGACGGAGAAATTGCGGATGTAATTGACCCTGCCAATTTAAATGATATAATTTACGGGTATCTTGTTTCTTACGGAAATAAGGAGTTTACAGATATAAACGGTAATAAAATTACATCATATTATGTTGAATTAGCCAAACCAGACGGTACGGTGATGGAATACCTGACAAAAAGTAAATATGATTATTTAAGGTGCGGAATTGTAAGATTGAATTTTAATAGCGGCATAGCTTCAGTATCAAAAGCAAATATAAATAAAGATATTTACGGGACCTTCAATTACAGTAAAAACACATTGGGAAAATATAAATTAGCATTAGGAATAAATATATTGGATGTCGGAACTACCGAAATTACTGATACAGGCTGCTTTGCTTCGGTATATCCTCAAAGGCTTGACGGGGTTACTCTCAAGGAAGAAAACATACTTTATTATGCGAAAAATTCAAGCGGTGAAATCACAGATCTTATTTTGGATGATGTAACCGGTGATACAGCTCAATATGGAATTATAACAAGCGTTAACGGGAATTCCTATAACAGCATGGTATATAATGCATCAAAAACTATAAGCAATGGTAAATCCAAGTATTTAGTAAGCGCCGGGCAGCCGGCTGAATTTCCTATGAGCGGCACAACTATTTCGGGGATAAAAGGCTTAACGCTGCTATCGAAAACTATCAAAAGTATAAATCAATTATATATTGAAACTGACGCAGGAAAGTATCCTTTAAGTGATAAGGTAATTGTTTATAACTCCAAGTATATGACAGTGCCGTTAGTTAATATTTTAGATAACAGCAATTATCGGATAGAAGCGTATTACGACAAGCTTCCTGAATCAGGCGGAAGAATCAGAGTAATAAAGGTGTTTGAAAAATGAATTTATGGCGGTTCACTTTAAATGAACCGCCATTTAATATATTTATATAACTTTAGTGGTTTTGATAGCCTTTAAAGCTAAAAATGCAATTAAGAAATCCACACTATGGTGAGCTAAAGTCCCCGCAAGGGTAATTCCAAGGTAGATGCTAAGCGCCCATTTTCCGGGAACAAGCCCGAGCTTATACGCTATGTAAACAACTATAGTTTCAGCTAAAGCATGTACAAGAGCTGTTACAACAAGCACCAGCCAAACATTATAATTCTTTTTAATCATATAAGCGCCGATTATGGCGAAAATAACGTGTGTAGCGGCTCTTGCGGCCACAACGGGTGAGGCGGTAAATATAAACCCTATAGCGGAACAAAGCGCCACAAAGGCGGCTACAGCAGGGTTTATGAACATTGCTATTATAGTAGGTACATGAGCCGTAATTGTTGCTGTATATGGCCCTAATACAATTCTGAAAGGCGCGAAGATAATCGGTATAATAATTGTAATCGCGGTGAGCAGCGCAGCAAGCACAATGTTTTTCGTATTGATTTTATTCATATACTTTCTCCAATCCGCTGCTGTATATTTGCAGCTAAATATTTGTATCTATATAAATTATCTGCCGCATTGCGACAGATAAACATTTTTTATTACTTTTTTATTAAATAAATTATATAATATTATTGGTAAAAAATCAATATAAAATTTAAACATTATTTTTATAAAAACTCTTTACTTTTTGGTAAATTTATTTTAATATAGTAATATACATATATTATTCAGGAGGAAATTGCTGTGGATAAATCACTTATAATTAATAATTTAAATCTTGAGGATATTAATGTTATTATATGCGGCTATGAAAAATGTGTTCCCGGGCATTTCTTCGGGCCTGCCATAAGAAGCTACTATCTTTTCCATTATATACTATCCGGTGAGGGAACATTTGAAGCAAATGATAAAACATATAATTTAAAAGCAGGTCAGGGTTTTTTAATATGTCCGCAGCATACTACATTTTATAAAGCGGACGAAGAAAATCCATGGGAATATATTTGGATAGGGTTTGAAGGAAAAAGGGCGTATGAATTTATAAAAAGAGCGAACCTTACGCAAGATATGCCTATATTTTCGCTTGAAAGTAATTCTATTGCCCATAATAATTTTATAATACTCAATGATTATATAAAAAAAGACGAAACGAATGAGCTTTATCTTACTGGCTGTATTTATAATATTTTAGGCGGGCTTACGCAGGGTAATTTTAATGAAAAGCTTCTTTCTCGTCCGCAGGTTTATATAAACCGGGCGGTAAACTATATTAACGCGAATTATCACCTTCCTGTTACTGTGGAAAGCGTATCAATGTTTTTGGGAATTGAGAGAAAATATTTTTGCAGTATTTTTAAAAAATATATGGGGATAACACCGATACAATATATTATGAAAATAAAAGCGACGAAAGCCTGCGAAATGCTTAAAAATACGTCGAGCAGCGTTGGCGATATTGCGCGTTCTGTGGGCTACGACGATATATTTTCTTTTTCGCGTATGTTTACTAAATTTATGAAAATTTCTCCCTCAAAATATCGTAAACTTTAACCTTGTGGAATTGTGGAATAATGCCTGTGGATAATGTGCATAAGTCTGTGGATAACCATATTTCCATATAAAATTGAAATTGAAAAATAAAAAAAATGGTTGACTTATTAATTTTATGTTAACTGTATGTTATAAAATGTTAATTGTACAAGCCGTGATAATTATCCATAAGCCTGTGGATAATGTGAATAAGTCTGTTAATAACTTGATTTTTCATACTTTTTTGTGTGGATAACCTTGTCCACAGGTTTACATTTGATTTTTATGTCAACTAATTATTAAATACAAAGGAAGTGTAATGATGTTTATTATTGCGATTATATTATATTTAACCACAGTTATACTTACTATTTCAGCTTTATTTCCTGATTTTTGGGTTAATACAAATGTACCTTCAGCCGGCGGTATAATTTTGATATTTTATACATTATCATTAATAATGCTACTTAGAAAACGCGCAAAATTCTTTAAATTATTTAATTTTTATATAGCTGTATTTACTATTCTTTTTATATCTGTAGAAGGTATAATAATTTATTACGCGGCGGCGCCGCAGAAGCAGGAGGAATGCGAATATATAATAGTTTTGGGCAGTGGTATGTATGAGCAGAATAAACTTACAATTGAACTTGAGGGCAGACTTGATAAGGCTATAGAATTATCAGGCGAGCATCCCAAGCTTAAAATAATTTTATCGGGCGGAGTGGATAAAAACCGGGGCTTGCCTCAAAGCACTGCTATGGAGGAATATTTGACGGAGCAATATAAAAAGAAAAATAAAAAGCCTCCGGCTGTCATAATTGAGGATAAATCCACAACTACTTATGACAGCTTGAGGCTTTGTGATGAAAAGGTTAAGCAGCTATATGGCAATCACATTAAATCTGCCTATGTAATAACAAATGATTATCATAACGCGAGAGTGAAAATCCTGTCCTCACGTGTGGGCTTTAAAGCCTGCACAATAAACGCGCGGCTGCCGTATGCCAAATATCCCTTATATTATGTAAAAGAGGCTGTAGAGCTTTCTAAATCAGCTTTAACGGACGGATTTATAAAGCCTTAGTTATGCCCGCGTTACAAACGAATTCCATTTTTTAATACTGAAAATCGCAAATAAGGTGCCGAGCAATGCTATAACCGACCAGCTTGCTATAGTGAATCCCCAGCCGAAGCCTTCCGCAAGAGCGGCGAAGGCATATGTGGAAATCGCGCTTCCCAGATAGGTGAACGCGTTAAGTATGCCTGATACGGTGGAAACCCTGCCGTATTTTACAAAGTGCGCGGGTACGTAGGTTATGAGCATTAAATTTACTCCGTGCATGCAGCCTGTCATAACCGACGCCATAATAACAGACACTGCAACGCTTGAAGAATAAAGCGGAATAATAATAATTGAAGACACAAAGCCGGCTCCGAACATAACCGCCGCGCTGACAACTTCATTTTTTATCAGTTTACTGTTTATATTAGAAGCAATGCTTACGCTGATAATACTGAATAAAGGAAGCAAAACAGTGGACAAAATCGAAATAGTGTTTCCGAGATTATAAACTTCGGAAATATATGTCGGCATCCAGGTGGTTACTCCGTCCTTTAAAAAGCCCTGCAGCGCGATTGCTGCCATAATGGTTATCATTCCGCTTGCGGAAAAAAGCTTTACAAGGCTTGAGTTTTCGCTTTCTTTATTAACTTCAGCGGCAGGGTCTGCGTAATCCGCACCGTTTAGCTGAGCGTATTTTTCGATATACTTCATTCCCAAAAACCATATTACCGATACAATTATGCCGAAAAAGCTTACTAAATAGAAAACAGTTTGCCAGCCGGAGTTAACTATACATAAGGGTACAAGCAGATATATTGCTATAGCTCCCGATGAGCTTGAGGCGGATATATGTATACAGGCTTTTGAGAACGCTTCCTTTTTAAGATATCCGGACATGGATTTCAAAAGGGGAGGCCATAGCATAGCCTGGGCGAAGCCGTTAAAAACCCACACAAGTATCATAAGCTTTGGGGCGTCGATAAAAGGCATGGCTAAATTTGCGGCCGAGGTGGATAAAAGCCCCCAGAATATTACATGCCTCGGGCTGTATTTATCTCCCAGAAAACCGCTGAAAATCTGCCCTAAACCATAGGAAACAAATCCGCCAGTGCTAATAAAACCAGCGGTTGTTTTTGTAATTCCTTTAGCGACGATTATTTCGGCAATGGACGCGCCGTAGCTTAACCTTGTCAGATAGCTTGTAAAATATAAAATCCAGCATAAGGACACAAATATTAAAATATGTTTTTTATCGTTAAGCTTTTTTATCATATAAGAGATTTTCCTTCCCAGTCCGGGTCGGTCTGCACTCCTAAAAGCGCGGCGACGGTAGGAGCAATATCCAAAATGCTGACAGTTTCGGGAAGCTCCTGCGCTTCAAATCTTTTACCTGAAATTATAAGTGGTATTAGCATATCCTCGGGTATTTCTGTTCCATGCGAACGGTCATGCCCGCCGTGGTCGGCTGTAACCATAATGGTGTAATCGCCCGAAAAGGCGTCAAAAATCTGTTCTATACAGCCTGAGGCATTATTTACCGCACTCAGATATTCGTCCGTCATCCAGCCGTATTTATGGCCCGTTTCATCCGTTTCTCCGAGATATATAAACACAAAGTCGGGAAGATTTTCTTGTATAAACTGAATAGCGGCATTTGCAATTTTTCTGTCCGTATCTTCATACTGATGCAGTGAAAGAAAACAGCTGTAAGCAAGAGAGCCGGGGCGGGAAAGGTCGCGAAGCTCCTCCCAGTTATAGAAAAATGCCGATTTTTTTCCGGCAGTCCGGAGCTGCTCGCATAGCCCTTTTACAGGGCGTACCTGCGGAGCGTAAAGGTTTGAAAGTATACCGTGCCTTGACGGGTCGACACTATGGAATAGCGACATATGACACGGCAGGGTTATGGACGGCATAACAGTTTTTGTTTTCAATGACGACGCGCCTTTTTTAATCATTTCGGGAAGAAATCTATGCCCGCACTTAATAATAGCGTCCGGACGCATTCCGTCAACCAAAATGAGAATTACCTTTTCTTCCATTATTTTTCACTCCTAAATATATTAATTGAATTTTGAATATATAAATTATAAATATCATCGCCTAGCTTGTCATCGGTTACAAAAACACAGGAATCGTCCGTATCGCAAAGCTTTATAAATGCCCGCGACTCGAATTTCGAGCTGTCTGCAAGCACAAAATTCTTATCGGAAATTTTCATGTATCCCTGTTGAATGGGAACTATTTCAAGCACATAATCCTCTACCCCGTGTTCAATAGACACGGCGGACGGGAATATAAAGCTTTTATTTACATGAAGCCTTTTAAGAGCGTCAAGCGCCATCGCTCCGTAAAATGCGGCTTCATTACGGCAATACTGACCGCCGAGCAGAATTATATTATTTTCGGTTTCTCTCATCAAGTTAAAAACATCTATAGAATGCGTAACTATAGTGAGATTATAAAATTTCCCCTTTAAAACAGCCGCAAATTCCACAGCTGTGCTTCCTGAATCTATGGCAATGGTGTCATTTTCGCTGATAAACTCCGCCGCGGCTTGGGATAGACTGCGCTTTTGTGCCTTATTTTCATTAAGCCGTTCGGACAACGTATTAAAATGCTGCCTTTTGTCATCGGCGATGGCTCCGCCATGCACGCGCTTTAAAACTCCTTTGGTTTCTAAAAAAAGCAAATCGCGCCTTATGGTTTCAATAGATACGTTAAAGACGTCGGCAAGCTGCGATACCTTAACGGAACCTTCATTTTTAAGTATTTCGGTAATTTTATCATATCTTTCCTGAGCAAACAATTCCAATCAACTCCACACATATACAACTAAATCCACAAACATTATATATTAAGAGATGATTAATGTCAATAGTAATATTTAATAAAAAGGCTTGCGAATAATACGCAAGCCTTATATATAACAGATAAAAAGATTAATACAGAGCGTTATATTTATCCATAAGCTTATGGATTTTATCCATTGGTACATTCCTTGTACCTGTATTATCGGCAAACGCGGCGCCGATTGCAATTCCCACGCCTTCGCCTATACAGCAGCAGATTGGCATAATTCTGTAAGCGGATTGCGCCTCATGCGTTGAAGAAATACATCTTCCTGCAACAAGCAGGTTAGATACGCCTTTCGGAATAAGCGCGCGGTAGGGGATAGTGTAATATTCGCCCTTTTCAATATGCTTTATTATAGTACCCGAGCCGTCGGGGCTATGTATATCAATAGAGTAGGAACCTCGGGCAATCGAATCCTCAAATTTTACGCAGCTTAATAAATCCTCTGCCTGAATAATATAGTCGCCTTCAATCATTCTGCTTTCCCTTACACCTATTTCAGGCGCCGACATTATAAGAGTACTGTTTTTAAAGCAATCAAAATTACTTTTAAGAAACCTATAAAGCTCTAAAACCTGCTCTCTTGCCTGCATTTCGGCAATGCTCACATCCTCGGTGTTTATTGGAGAACGCTTTACTATTCTTGTTGAATTAAAATGAAGCACTCCGTCCGACATATGAGGGAAAATAAGCACGTTTTCACGAGGATTTTTTATTTCTCCTTTATTTTGCATTTCCTTGTAGAGAGGATTAATTTTTGACTGTATTTTTTCAAATTCCGGAATGTCCACATTTGCCAGCCTGAAACACAGCGTCATTGGCTGACACAGATTATCCTCCTTTCTGCCAAGCTGATAAGGACAACCGGCTATTGCGGCTAAATTAGCGTCGCCCGATGTGTCAATAAAATATTTTGCTGTAAACCTTTGAATTCCGTCTTTACCTGTTGTTATAATTCCTGTAATTAAATCATTTTCTTTTTCAACGTCTACTAAGGTTGTATGGAAAATTACTTTTATACCGTATTCACATACAAGTCTGTCTAAAATAATCTTTAGATATTCTTCATTAAAAGTTAATTTATTTTTATGTAATCCGCCCATTTCTTCCAGCTTTTTTAAAATAGTATCAAATATTCCTTTATTTATCTGAATATCTTCATCAGTTTTCTTATCCTTTATCCAATATCCCATAAATGGGTTTACATAGCAGTTGGTTGCCGAGCCTCCTAAAAAACCGCTTTTTTCAACCAATAGCACGTTTAAACCCTCTCTTGAAGCTGCAATTGCCGCCGCGACTCCTGTAAATCCTCCGCCCACTACAATTAAATCATACGCTTTATTCATATTATCACCCCTAAATTAATTTTTTTATATAATAACATTTTTTAATAAATTTATCTTATAAAAATTATACTATTATATTGAAAAAAAGATACATAAATGATATAATATTAATAAATACCATTCAAAAATATAATTCGGAGGTGTTTTATGGGTATTACAATAGTTCCATTAAAAGAACTGATTGCCGAAATAACAAATGGAACCAATATACATATATGTATTCATGATATATCGGGATTTACCGCCGGAGATATATTCAGAATAGATATGAAGAACAAAATACATTCCGCAAAAATTTGTGACGCGTCAAAAACAACGGACAAGGGCATGAAGCTTTGTTTAACCTGCAAAATGCTTGCGAACAACAAGGCGATTCAATCTAAACAAATGTTTATAGGAATCTGCCCCAGCGGAATTACGGAGGTGGTACAGCCCATTGTTATAAATTCAAATGTTATTGGGATTATATATGTAGGAAATCTGGTTTCGGATAAAAATAACACTGTCAGAAAAATTAAGAATACCTGCCGGCTTACAAATGCGGATGAAAATCAGCTTATTTCCGCTCTTGAAGCTTCGCAGTATTGCTGTGATATTGAAAGATTCAAAAATATCGCCGGTTTAATATACAGCTATATAAGCCTTATTTATAATAAATGCAATATAATAACTGACTCTGAAACCCATTGGGCTGTATCTGCCGTTCGGGATTACATTATGGTATACTATAACAAGGATATTTCAATATCAAAGTTTGCAAAGTTATACTATATAAATGAAAAATACATTGGACGGTTATTCAAAAAACAGATGAATATGAGTTTTAACCAATACCTAAATCATATAAGAATTGAAAATGCCTGCAACCTATTAAAACAAAACAGCAGCAAAATTATTGATATTGCGTATGATGTAGGTTATAACAATGTGACTTATTTTAACCGTATTTTTAAAGAAAATAAAGGGATGACCCCGATTGAATATATAAATAGATTTTCGTAATTCAGGGTATAAGGCAAACGGCGGAGTATAACCCCGCCGCATTGCTTTATGTTATGTAAATGGAGATAGGATAAGGCGAAAATGTTTTAAGTATAAATGCCATCAAATTACATTATAGTTACAAATTTAACCGAGTATAAATCGCACACTACTGTTGCGCCGGATATTAAATCTTCAATAATAAAATAATTTACGCCGACTTCTTTTAAAGTACCTGCCTTATCAGTCATAATATTGGTGCCTATAACAAATTCAGCCAATATCTTTCTGCCGATGTTTTGTCTAAGATAACCTGGGAGGTATTCTGTGTTAAATACCGGAGGAGGACCCTGCTGAAACATGGGTTCCTGATCCATCATGTTATTATTGTTCATATTATCGTTATCATTTCTCATATTCGATCCGCTTTCATTCATATTATTATTCATTTCATTATCTTCATTTCTCATATGCACACCTGAATCATATTCAATATTGTTGTTATATGTACTATTATCACTTATAAAGCTTCTTTCTCTTGGAGTTGAAATGTGATTCGCACCAGAATCAACGACTCTGTTTCCAAGCCAATTAAAATTTTCGTTTGCCATTAAAAATCACTTCCTAATTATTATGTTTCCGCATATGCGTTTGTGGGATTAAAAAAACAATGCTGGTTTATACGGGTATACCAATATCCTGTTCCGTTATAAGGGAAGGTATTGGGGCATGTTGGTCTGAATGGATTCATATACCATAATGATATGGAACCGGCGCCCGGGAAAGTATATCCTTGTATCGCCTCGTCTGCAATCAGATAGTGTATCGCCCCAGGTGTTGCAGCCCATATATTTTGAGGATTATTTTGACCGTATACTACTGTTTTGTAGCATGTGAACTGGCAGAATTGTTCTATAACTCTGCGCAGGCTTCCCTGACCGGTACGCAGATATTCTCCGTAAGCTACATGCACTCGGTTCATTACCACTGTAGCTACCGCTCTCATTCCATTTTCTCCTTCGCCTTCCGCTTCGCATTTAATTAATCTTGCGAATAATTCTCTTGTATCCACCATTTTCACCTCCTATACTATATTATTCTTAATCTGCTGATTTGACACAATAATTTTTTTGATATATAATAATTTAAATGAGTATAATATTATGGGGGTGATATTATGTATTTCTCAAAGCATGGATTTGAAGTAAATATGATTGCGGGCTGCGCCGTAATAAAACTGCAGGCGGGATGGGTGCATTCTCTTAAGGAAAAAAGAATGATTGTGAAAAGTATAATAAGCAAAGCGAAAAATAAATTTAATATTTCAATAGCCGAGGTTGACGCAATGGACATTCATCAAACAATTGTTATAGGAATGAGCTGTGTTTCAAATAATGTGGGTCATGCAAATTCTATAATAGATGAGGTTGTTCATTTTATTGAGGCAAATACAGAAGCGGAAATTGAGTCTGTAATAACTGAGATAATATAGAGGTATCATTATGATTGATGTGTGCTTACTTGGAACGGGCGGAGTTATGCCTTTACCCGGCAGATGGCTTTCCTCAATGCTGATAAAATATAACGGCAGAATGCTTTTAATTGACTGCGGTGAGGGCACTCAGGTTCCGTTATCCATGATAAAATGGGGGATTAAGTCCATAGATACCATTCTTTTTACTCATTATCATGCCGACCATATAGCAGGCTTACCCGGTCTGCTATTAACTATAGGTAATACAGGAAGAACCGAGCCGATAAATTTAATAGGCCCTGAGGGGCTTTATGAGATAGTACGGGGTTTAATGGTTATTTCACCGCAGCTTCCTTTTGAATTGAATATTATTGAGCTTCCGCAATCGTATAATGAGCTTAGGGCGGGCGATATTATAATAAAAAGCACACCCGGAGAGCACAGCATAACCTGCCTTGCTTACGGCTTGGAATTAAAAAGAAAGGGTAAATTTGACGTTCAAAAAGCAACTATGCTTAATATTCCAAAAAAATTATGGAATAGCATTCAAAGAGGAGAAGAAGTAAAAACTGATAATCGCAGTATTACGCCTGATATGGTAATGGGAGAACCCAGAAAAGGCATAAAGATTTGCTATATGACAGACACAAGGCCAACCGATAGCTTACTAAATTTTATTAAAGACGCCGACCTTTTAGTTTGCGAAGGAATGTACGGCGATGAATCATTTAAAGAAATGGCGGGAACAAAAGGTCATATGCTTTTTTCGCAGGCGGCGCAAATAGCGAAAGCAGGAAATGTAAAAGAGCTATGGCTTACGCATTTCAGCCCGTCACTTTCCGAACCCGAAGCATATACGGAAACTGCAAAAGCCGTTTTTGAAAATACCGTAATAGGTAAGGATATGATGGCAAAGACGCTGAAGTTTGAATAAAAATTAAGCGCCCGATTATAAAAACCGGACGCTTAATTTTATTTATAGCCTTTTTCTCTGTCTACAGCTTCGTCGCGGATTTCATGCCGCATACCGCCTAATGCCTTTTCTCTTCTTTTATTTTTTTCGGAGAGGTCTTTTTTGGTTTTGTCATCAGAGGTTTTGGCAATCATTTCATCCGCAAGTTCAATATTCTGCAATGTGCTGTCTATGTTTCTTTTAATTCTTTCAACGTTATCCTTTCGGTTATCAGGTTTGCTTCTCATATGAATCTCCTTTGCTTAATTTATTAATTATATTATTTTAAAATTATGTTTATATTATTCATAATTTGAAAAATCTATTGACAAAGTAAGAATTATAAAGGATAATATTTAGGGGTGATTTTTATGTTAAATGAATTTTCAAGAACAGGTATTCTTTTAGGAAATCAAGCAATTGAGAAGCTTAAAAAGATTAATATTGCGATATTCGGTATCGGCGGTGCGGGCTCGTTTGCGGCGGAAAGCTTAGCAAGGTGCGGTATAGAAAAAATTACGCTTGTGGATTTTGACCTTATATCTGAAAAAGATATAGAAAAGAATATTGCCGCTATGCATTCGACATTAGGTACAAAGAAAACAGAGACAATGAAAAAAAGAATTTTAGATGTAAATCCGAAAGCGGAAATTACGGTTTATGATATGTTCTATGATGAAACAAACGCAGATAAAATTATACTTGCGGATTATGATTATATAATTGACGCAATGGGTAAGGTTGCATCTAAAATAATTTTGATTGTAAATGCGAGAAATGCTAATATTCCGATAATATCCTGCATTGGAAAAGGTGAAACATTTATCTTGGCGGATATAAATAAAGCAATAGACTGCCCATCTGCAGAGGAGCTTAAAAGAGAATTAAGATTTAATGGGATAAAAAAATTAAAGGTTGTATACGCTAAAGAAACGGAGGATAAATTAAATATGCCGACATCCGCCGGACTTGTAATCACAGGCGAGGTTATAGCGGATTTAATAAAATAATTGTAGAGGCGAACACTGTTCGCCTCTACAATTATTTTTATTCTATACCTAATAGGTTTGCCGCATTCTGATATAAAATCATATTCATATCTTCATAGGGAAGGTTTAAATTTATAATATCCTGAAAGGCGGTAGGTGTTGTCTGCAAAGGGAAATCGCTTCCGAATAGTATTTTGTCAACTCCGTGCTTATAAATCATGCTCCGCACCTTGGGATAAGGAAGAGCAATCATAGTGCTTGAGGTATCAAAATATAAATTTTTGCCTAGTAAATAATCTGCTGCGGCTTCCCAGCTTCTGTACCCGCCCATATGAGCTGAAATTACAACCATATCAGGGAACAGCTCTAGCACCCGGCTAAGCCTGACGGGGGAGGAAGCGTCCGAATTTTCATCACCCACGTGGAATAAAACGGGTATTTTTAAATCAGAAGCACATTCGTATATTTTAAACATTTTAGGGTCGTCAATATCAAAAACCTGAAAATCAGGATGAAGTTTTATGCCTTTAAGACCTAATTTTTTCATACGCTCTATTTCAAATACAGAATTCTCAAAGTCCTTATGTACAGTGCCGAACCCTATAAAAAGAGAGTTTGATTTTGTATATTCCGCAATAAAATTATTAATATTTTCAACCTGATTCGGTTTTGTGGCGGAGGAATGTATAACATAACCGCGGATATCCAAATCCCTTGAAGTATTTAAAAGCTCGGGCGCAGTACCTACTGATTCCATTGGTATACCATAGTAATCTCCAACAAAATCGGTTGCCTTTTGAGCAATGTTTTCAGGGAAAACATGCGTATGAAAATCTATAATTTTTTGTTTCATTGTAATCACCTGTCTGAATTAAAGCGGCGGATTTCTCCGCCGCAATATTTTTTTACTCTATAAAATTAAGCAGTGCTACGCGGACTAAAAGCCTGTCACTTTTCAAAGTTGGGACGCGAATAGGGCGCAGGCCCCGCCTGCTTATTCTATTACACTTGCGCAGCGGCTGCAAAGTGTCGGATGATCATGATTTTCACCGGTTGTGGCGCTGTACATCCAGCATCTTTCGCATTTTTCGCCTTCCGCTGCCGAAACTTTAATTTTAACTCCGTAATCCGGGCCATCATATCCGCCTTCAAATTCACCTTCCGAAACTTTTGCGGAGGAAACAATGAAAATAGACTGAAGCAGATTTTCACTATTTTTTAAGAATTCGTATTTTTTGCCTGAAGCGAAAACTTCAACGTCTGCGCCCAGAGAATGCCCGATAACCTTAGCTGTTCTTGCTTCCTCAAGAGCCTTTTGAACATCTGAGCGAAGGAGAATTAAATCAGCGTATTTATTTTCAAGCTCAGAATTATTGTACTGACTATTTGCTTGAGGCATATCATTAAAGCTAACGCTCTGCGTATTATCCTTGCTGCTGTGAGGCATGAATTTCCACATTTCCTCCGCTGTAAACGCAATAATAGGGGACATCAGCCTGATAATGCTGTCTAATATTATATACATAGCGGTCTGCGCGCTGCGTCTTATATTGCTGTCAGCTTTTTCGGTATATAATCTGTCTTTAATAATATCAAGGTAGAAATTGCTCATGTCAACAACGCAGAAATTGTGAATAGCGTGGTACAATACATGGTACTCAAATTTATCGTATGCCGCATTAACCTTGCCTACAAGCTGGTTAAGCTTTAAAAGCGCCCATTTGTCTAATTCCTGCATATCAGAATATGCTGTCATATCACAATCAGGGTTGAAATCATACAGGTTGCCTATCATATATCTCGCGGTGTTGCGGATTTTTCTGTATCCTTCGGAAAGCTGTGATAAAATATCCTTGGATATTCTTATATCGGATTTGTAATCCGAGGATGCAACCCACATACGCAGAATATCCGCGCCGTTTGATTTGATAACTTCAAGCGGGTCTATTCCGTTGCCGGAGGATTTGGACATCTTTTTGCCTTCCAAATCTATAACAAAACCATGTGTTAAAATTGTTTTGAAAGGAGCAATTCCATAGTTCGCAACACTTACAAGAAGCGACGATTGGAACCAGCCGCGATACTGGTCATTACCTTCCAGATATAAATCGGCAGGCGCCCTCAGCCCGTCTCTTGTGCGCAGTACAGCTGCATGAGAAGACCCGGAATCAAACCATACGTCCATAATATCCTGCTCTTTTGTGAATTCTTTTCCTCCGCATTCACAGCTGAAGCCTTCGGGAAGAATTTCATTTGCGTCCATCGCAAACCAAGCGTCCGAACCCTTCACGCGGAATAAATCAGAAATAATTTTTATGGTTTCATCATTTATAATTGCCTTACCGCAGTCCTTACAGTAGAAAATCGGAATAGGCACGCCCCATACCCTCTGACGGGAAATACACCAGTCATTACGGTCGCGAACCATATTTGTAATTCTGTCCTGACCCCATGAAGGAATCCATTCAACATTGTTAATAGCATTAATAGCCTCGTCTTTAAAGCCTTTAATGGATGCAAACCACTGCTCTGTAGCACGGTAGATAATCGGCTCTTTACATCTCCAGCAATGAGGATAAGAGTGGGTTATATCGGTAGCGGCAAGCAGCGACTCATCCTGCTGCAAACGCTCTAATATTTTCTTATTAGCTTTTTCATGGAAAAGACCGTCAAATTCACCGGCAAGTGAGTTCAGATAGCCTTTGGAATCAACAGGAACAACTATTTCAAGCTCGGGATAGTTTCTGCAAACGTCAAAGTCCTCCATACCATGTCCGGGAGCTGTGTGTACGCAACCTGTGCCGGCTTCAAGCGTTACATGGTCGCCCACGATAACGAGAGAATCTCTGTCCAGAAACGGGTGGCGGCATTTTATATATTCAAGGTCGCTGCCTTTAAAGGTTTTGAGTATCTGATATTCTTTTATACCCGCGTTTTTGCATACTTCGGGCACAAGCTCAGTTGCCATTACATAGGCTTCGTCGCCGCATTTTACAAGGCTGTATTCAAAATCCGCATTGAGGCATATGGCAACATTGCCCGGAAGCGTCCATGTAGTGGTTGTCCAAATTACAAAATAAACCTTTTCCGTTATTTCATCAAATAAACCTTTGCCGTCAACTAAAGCGAATTTAACATATATAGATGTGGTAGTGTCATCCTGATATTCAATTTCCGCTTCTGCAAGAGCTGTTTCACAGTCGCTGCACCAGTAAACAGGTTTAAGTCCTTTATATATATAACCTTTTTTAGCCATTGTTCCGAACATTTCAATCTGCTTTGCTTCAAACTCGGGAGCAAGAGTTAAATAAGGATTTTCCCAATCTCCAATAACGCCTAAACGTTTAAACTGTTCGCGCTGATTATCAACGTATTTAAGCGCAAATTCGTGGCAAACCTCGCGGAATTTCACAACACCGGCCTGTTGAGGATTGATTCCGAGCTTTTTAATTGCCTGCCTTTCAATTGGCAGACCATGAGTATCCCAGCCGGGTATATACGGCGCTTTAAATCCGCTCATGTTTTTATGGCGGACAATTATATCTTTTAATATTTTATTAAGCGTATGCCCCAAATGAATATCCCCGTTCGCATACGGAGGGCCATCATGGAGTATGTATAAAGGCTTGCCTTCATTTTTCTCCATAAGCTTATTATATAATTTTTCATTTTCCCATGATTCCAAAATCTGCGGTTCCTTTTGAGGAAGGTTTGCCCTCATTGAAAATTCTGTTTGTGGCAGATTAAGGGTTTTGCCGTAATCCATTAACTATCATTCCTTTCAATATCATCAGGCATACTCCCTACCATGTCTTGTATACCCTGGAGCATGGTAAGTATTTGCCTTTTATAATTACTTACCTGCAATTTTGTATTTGTAAGCTGAAGTTTTATTTCGCTCAGCTTTTGCTGGGCGTCAAAAATAACCTTTTGGGCTTGTCCTTCGGCTTCTTCTACTATTAATTTTGCTCTGTCGCCTGCGGATTTTTTTAATTCCTCGCTTGTGGTCTGGGCAACAATAAGCGTATTCTGCAATATATCTTCCATAGATTTATATTTTGTTACAGCCGAGGTGAGCGCGTTTATTTTATCCTTCAGCGATACATTTTCCATATACAATGCTTTGTAATCCTGAAAAACCATCGCCATAAACTGGTCAATGTCCTCTCTGTCGTAGCCGCCGATTGCTGTTTTTTTAAATTCTCTTGTTTCTAAATCTATTGGTGATAGCATAATGACACTCCTATACATATTTGCGTAGCTTTATAATATTTCTGCCCTTTTTGGAAATATGAGAATTCCCGTCAAAAATAAATTTGCCGTATCCCCGAACGGACAGAATATCGCCCGCATTTAGAATATGCGATAAATCGGTTATTTCGTTATAATTTAGCTGCACCGCTCCGGACCCGAGAATCTCCTGCGCTAAGCTTCGGCTTTTGCCTATTGCCACGGATAGCACACTGTCAAGCCTGAGTGAAGCGACGCTGCCGGTTATTTCTTCATACTTCCTTTCAGGAACTTTAAAATCCTTTAAATCCGCAAGGCTGCATGAAACGCTGCTTTTAGATACGGTTTTCAGATTTTGCAGAATAAACTCGCAAATTGCATTAAGACAAAACAGCAAAGCAAAATCGGGCGTTACAATAATGTCGCCCAAAACTTCGCGTTTTATACCTAATCCAATCAGACTACCCAAAAAGTCCCTGTGAGAATATTCCGTTTTGTCGGCTGTTACAATTTTAATGGGGGATATACACCACTTGGCAGTATCCGGATTTATATAATCGGGGTAAAAAGCAATAACCTTGCGTTCGGCGCCTTCATATCCGCCCCACATTGATATGTTTTTAAATTTTTTCGCTATTTGCTGTTCCTTTAAGCTTACAAATTTCGAGAAGGTGGTATAATTATACTTTTCCCTCTGCTCGGATAAATCATTCAGCCTGCTTAAAATTAATTTATTTTCTTCCATCTATAACAACACCGACTGCAAAATTACAACGAGAATTGTTTGAACAACCTGTAGCAATAGTAAAACAATAATAGGTGAAAAATCTACAGGCATATTACCCATAGGAGTTTTCTGCATTAATTTTCTCACGGGATTCATAATGGGTTCTGTTAAAGATTCTACCATATATAATAATTTTGATGTAAAATTATTATTATACAAAAAAGGCAGCCAGCTTGAAAAAACCCGTATAATTATTAAAACATAAATTATATCAAAAATTGCTGTGGTTGCCTTGATAACTGCTACACCTATCATAATATGTCTCCGTTCTGACGCCAAATAGGCGAAAATAATTTTAATATAATATTCTTAAAATTAAGAATTCCATAAAAAGCTTTTGCTTTTAAGCTCATCACGAAAATCTCCCATAATAGTAACATTATATGGAGCAATAAGATAAATATTCGAGGAGACCTTCTGAACACTGCCTCCTAAAGCATAAATTGCGCCGTTTAAAAAGTCGAACATTTTGCGTGCGGCTTCCTTTTCCATCAATTCTAAATTAACAACAACAGGCTTGCGTTCTTTTAAATGGTCCGCAATTTCCTTAGCTTCGTCAAAATTATCAGGCTGAATTACAACAACCTTGAATTGTGTGGTAGCGTTGATGTTTACTACCTTGCTTCTTTTAAAATTATGCTGAGGATATTCCGGCTCAGAATGTATTTCTTCGTAATCCTCGTCAAAATCATCATCCTCGTTGGTATTAATGCCAATTGCATTAAGCAACTTTGAAGTTAACTTACTCATGAATAGTCCCCCTCTTTATTATCTTTTGCCAAAAATAGCTCTGCCCACACGTACCATGGTTGCGCCTTCTTCAATTGCCACTTCAAAATCGTCGCTCATACCCATGGACAAATGTTCCATACTAATATTATTATATGAAATTGCTTTTTTGTCAATAAAAATTTTATATAAATTCCGAAAAACATTTCTAGCAATATCAAAATCGCCGTTTGAAACGGGCGGAATTGTCATAAGCCCTTTTACTCTGATTCCTTCAAGAGAGGCAATATGTTCAAACAAATTGTCAAGCTGCCCTGGAGGAACACCGAATTTGCTTTCCTCGCCTGATACGTTTACCTGAATCAAAGTATCTATGATTTTACCTTGCAGCACGGCTTGCCTTGAAATTTCATCCGCAAGGCTGATACTGTCAACCGAATGAATAAGCTCTACCTTATCCGCGATATATTTTACCTTATTTGATTGCAGATGCCCTATTAAATGAATTTGTACCGGCTTTTTTATATCATTATATTTACTTTCGAGTTCCTGAACCCTGTTTTCGCCGATAAACCCAAGCCCTGCTTCTATTGCGGAATTTATAATATCTGCGCTCATTGTTTTTGTGACTCCGATAAGTATTACGTCGTCCGGGTTTCTTCCGCTGCGCAGACAGGCGCCTTCAATACGCTGTTTTACATTTTCAATATTTTGATATATGTTCATTGTAGCACAACCTCTTCATATAACAATAACGAATCCTTTTTGCTGTTTTCCTCTTTTATAATTGCCAGCTCCTCGTTTTTGTAAAGAACCTGAACGTGTTTGGAGGACTCGATATTTCCTTTAATAACATGGACGATATCTGCTCCTTCCTCATTTAAAAGAGCGGAGGCAGGAATTTTTAGCCCTTTATAGCTGCTCAAAATGACACTCACCGATACCTTTCGGTTATTATATAAATTATCATACTCCACGGTGCCTTTAATAAATAATATAACCTTGCCGTTTTGCGGCATAGATATTTTTGATAATGTACAATTAACTTCCTGGCTGCCCTCATCCGAAAAACGTACTTTTATCTCTTTGTTTTCGACTAAATCCGAAGCTTTTTTCTGGTCGCACATAACAGCGAGGATCCATTCGGAGTTATCAACCACCTTGCATACGGGATATGGATATATCTCCGTATCAACCTTATATTCCTTCTGATCAAGTATATTCTGTACAGTGCCCGGAGTAATTGTTGAAACGGCATTGGGCGTTAAGGTTTCCTCCATGCCGTCCGCACCTATTATAAATATACCGGAAGCGGGGGAATACATATCATCCTTTTGGCTTCCGAGCTTGCTTTCAAGCTCTTCTTTTTGAGCTGTGAGTGTTGCCACAGCTTTGTTCTTGCCTCCGGTTAAATTGTTAGCTATATTTTGTTTGCGTTCGAGAAGCAGATCGATTTCATGACGAATCTTATTAATTTCTATTTGCCTGCCTTCTGCCGCGAGCGCCGATATTTTTTCGGTATATTGAGCGATGCGGTTATCAATGCTAACGGTATCATTAGTTAAAATATCATCTGTACCGTTTGAAAGCGTTGCTTCTCTCAATTTTTCATTAATAAGATTTAATTTATTTACAATATCCTTGTCGGGTGTACCTTTATAAAATGAACCTATATTCTGATATTTCGATACCTTGCAGCCGCTGGGAACATTGTTTTGAAAAAAGCCGTTTGTTCCGGCTTTAACCGTATGCTCTCTGCGGATAATCAGAGCCTGGCCGCTGATGGTATCCTCATAAATTCCGGATGCGGCTACGGCAGTTTTGGTTTCATTCATAACTTTGCCGTAAATAAACCACATTGTTATAATACAAGCAATGATGATTAGAAGAGGGACAGTTCTTTTCATCCTCTCACATCCTTTATTGTTCGTTATTCATAATATTTACCTGCTTCGTAGGTATAATAGTTGAAATAGCGTGTTTATATACAAGCTGCTGTTTGCCGTCGGAATCAATAACAACTGTAAAGTTGTCAAAACCTCTTACCATACCTCTGATTTGAAAACCATTGGTTAAAAATATGGTAACAGCTATTTTATCACGTCTTACCTGATTTAAGAAAATATCCTGTAAATTCATCTGCTGTTTCATATTATCGATCCTCTCGTAAATATTTATTTAATCTCTGATCAGAGATTAAATTTCGTATCTGCCTGTTTGCAAATATACGGTTTTGCAAACATATGGCAGGCGAATTAAATTTTAGTAAGTCTGAATTTATTCAGATCTATTCTTGTGCCGGGAGAAATCCAATTTATATTGCTTCGTTTAAACCATGAAATCTGGCGTTTGGCATAACGCCTTGATTCCATTTTTATCTTATCTGCCGCCTCCTGCCTGGAGCAAAGGCCTTCCAGATAATCCAAAATTTCTTTGTATCCTATAGCCTGCATTGAGGTGTGGCTTCGATTGCAGCCTAGCTTTACACATTTTTCAACCTCGCGGATTAGCCCCATATCAAGCATTATATCTACTCTCCTGTTAATTCTGTCATAAAGGAGCTCTCTATCGTACCATATTCCGAATGTTACAGCATTATAAGGAGAGGGGATGAGCTTGCTTTTTCTAATATGCTCGGACATTGTTTCGCCGGTAGTCTCAAACATTTCAATTGCCCGAATCACACGCTTTGTATCATTATAATGCAGCCTCAAGGCGGCTTCGGGGTCTGTTTTTTTAAGCTTATCATGAAGAGCCTCGTTGCCGTATTCCGCGGCAAATTCGCTAAGCTCGCGCCTTAATTCCTCATTCTGTGAGGTTTCGGGAAGAATAATATTGTTTATTACAGTGTCAATATAAAGCCCTGTGCCTCCTACCATAACGGGAAGCTTACCACGGCTGTGAATATCAAAAATCTTATTTTTTGCCATTTGTGCGTATTCGGCTACGGAAAAATCCTGCGTAGGCTCTATAATGTCAATCATATGATGGGGAATACCCTGCTGCTCCCGCGGCGTTGGCTTTGCGCTGCCGATATCCATATGCCTGTAAATCTGCATTGAATCGGCTGATATAACCTCGCCGCCGTAATCTTTTGCTATCTGAACACCAAGGGCTGTTTTACCCGAGGCCGTAGGGCCTCCCACTACAATTAAAGGTATCATTTTAGCTTCCTTTTATTTTATTCTTTTAAACTGTTTTTCAATAAACTGCTTGTCCAACGCAACCCATGCGGGGCGTCCGTGCGGACAAGTAATTGTTTTATCTATAGCGAAAAGCTGTTTTGCGAGATCCTCCATTTCAGCGTATGTCATGTGTTTGCCGGCTTTAATAGCCGCTCTGCATGCAACTGTGTACAGTGCGGTTTCCTTGGATTTAGGCTGAACGCTCATTTTATTCTGCATGGCGGAGGAAATAATTTCGCTGATTACGCCCGCAATTTCCCCGAATTCTATAGCATCCGGTACGCCGCGCACTACAATATCATTATTGCCGAATTCTTCTATTTCAAATCCTATTTCAGCCCAAAATTCTATATTTTGCAGCGCGAAAGCTTTTTCAACGGGAGTAAGGCTTATTACTGCCGGAGTGAGCATTTGCTGCACGGTTATACTGTGGTTTTTTACCTGCTGTAAAAGCCTTGCGTAAACTATATGCTCATGCGCCGCATGCTGGTCAATCATAATCAGGTCATTGCCGCGTTCAACCAAAATATAGGTTTTAAAAACTTGTCCTATAATATTATACTCTATTTCACGGCTCAGTTCAACCCCTATTTGCATATATTCAGGCTTTTTTTCCGATTTTTGGGGTGGTTTTTCTTCATTTTCAGCTTGTTTTCTTAACAAATCTGTCATATTTTGAAAAATATCATAATTCCGCGCTAAAGGAGGCGGTATATTCGGAATGTTATAATTTTGCACACTCTCTTTAACATCGGTTTTCCCCGGCTGAATAATTGCGCTTATATCTTTATGAGAAGCAGCCTCGCTTTTGTATGAAATCTCATTCTGTTTAAGTACCGGAGCAGGGGAGGGGCTGCCATTTTCCTTGCTAACTAAAATTTTGGGCATTATAGGTTTGCTTATAGCATTTTTAACAGCCCAGTAAACCGATTTATATATTACGCTTTCATCTGAAAATTTAACTTCAAGCTTTGCCGGATGCACATTGACATCCACTGTGTCCGCGGGAATTGTCAGCATTACCACTCCAAGAGGATGGCTTCCTGATGGAATCTGCCCGGAGCAGGCTTCCTCAAGCGCAGAGGTCAGCATGCGGCTTACAATGGGGCGGTTATTTACGAAAAATGTCTGCATATTTCGGGTTTTACGGGTATACACAGGGCTGCTTACAAGCCCGGAAACACCTATGCCGCCGTCGTTATAGGATATGGGCAGCATTTGGCTTGCTACCTCCTTGCCATATATAGTAAATACGGCATTTTCTATAATTCCGTCGCCCGGCGTGAAAAGCTTTTCCTTTCCATCGCATATAAAACGGAAGGACACCTCCGGATGAGCGAGCGCCGTTTTCCTGACAACCTCTTCCACATAACCTGATTCTGTGGTATCCTTTTTCAAAAATTTCATACGTGCAGGCGTATTATAAAATAAATTTTCAACTTTAATGCTTGTCCCGATAAAACCGTGGGTTTGCTGAACCTGCTCAATATTGCCGAAATTAGCGGAGCAGCTCATACCTATGTCAAATTCCTGTGTTCGGGTATAAAGCTCAACATTCGCCACCGCGGCTACGCTGGCAAGCGCCTCGCCTCTAAAACCAAGGGTATAAATGCTGTCCAAATCGCTTGGCTTTGAGATTTTGCTTGTGGCATGGCGCAGAAATGCGTTTGACACGTCATCCGGATGTATTCCGCAGCCGTTATCCGTAACCTTAATAAGCGCAAGCCCGCCGGAACGGATTTCAATGGTTATTACGCTTGCTCCGGCGTCTACTGAATTTTCACAAAGCTCCTTTACAGCAGAAGCAGGGCGTTCTACAACTTCGCCGGCAGCAATCATATTAGCTAAATCCTTATCGAGTACCTTAATAAACATTTACCTGCCTCCTTTATATATTATAATTTATCTATTTCTTTTTTTAATTTATACAGAATATTCATGCTTTCAATTGGCGTAAGCGTATCTAAATTAATTTTCTTTATTTCTTCGGTTAAATGGCGCAATGCCTCGTCCTCTAAAGTTATTTCCGGCATTTGTGCTGGTTTGCGGCTGAATTTTTCATGAGACTGTTCGGATTCAAGCTTTTGCAGAATTTCTTTCGCCCGTTTTAAAACCTTTGAAGGAATGCCCGCAAGCTTCGCAACCTCAACTCCGTAGCTGTCGTCGGCTCCGCCCTTGACTATTTTACGCAGAAATACGATGCTGTCGCCGCGTTCTTTTACGGCTACGCTGTAATTTTTTACGCCTTCCAATATATCCTCAAGCTTTGTAAGCTCATGATAGTGCGTCGCGAACAGGGTTTTAGCTCCGCATAGCTTTTGATTTACTGTGTATTCCACAACCGCCCACGCTATCGCCAGCCCGTCATAGGTGCTTGTGCCTCTGCCAATTTCGTCATAAATAATCAGGCTGTTTGAGGTAGCGTTTTTAAGAATATGGGCAACCTCGCTCATTTCTACCATAAATGTGCTTTGCCCCGACGCCAGATCATCCGACGCGCCCACACGGGTGAAAATTTTGTCAACAATGCCTATTCGGGCGGATTCCGCGGGAACATAGCTTCCTATTTGAGCCATTAGCGTAATTACCGCAACCTGACGCATATATGTGGATTTACCGGCCATATTCGGGCCTGTAATAATTGAAAAACGGTCTCCCGATATATTTAAATATGTATCATTCGGCACGAACAGCTCGTCGGAAAGACGCTCCACTACTGGGTGACGTCCCTGCTTTATGTCAATACATCCCGAAACATCAACCTCGGGCTTACAGTAGTTATATCTCGCGGCAACCTCAGCTAAAGAAACAAGAGAGTCAAGCACGCCTATTGCCCTCGCGGTATTCTGAATCCTTTCCTGAGCCGCGCCGATTTTGTCGCGGATTTCCTCGAATAATGAGTATTCCAGCTTTACGCTTTTTTCTTCGGCTCCAAGCACTAAATCCTCAATTTCTTTAAGCTTCTGTGTTATATATCTTTCGCCGTTTGTTAAGGTTTGTTTTCTTATATAGGTTTCGGGCACCTTTGATATATTAGAGTTGGATATTTCTATGTAATACCCGAAAACCTTGTTAAAACCAACCTTTAAATTTTTTATGCCCGTTTTTTCTCTTTCAGAGGATTCAATATCTGCAAGCCAGCCTTTGCCCTCTGTCAAAGCGAGGTGCAAATCGTCCAGCTTTTCACTATAGCCTGTTTTTATAATACCGCCGTCCCTTACAGAAATGGGAGGCATATCCGTAATGCTTATGTCTATTAACGTAAAGACGTCCTCAAGCACGTCGATTTCGCTATATATCTCGTTTAGCAGAGAGCTTTTGCAGCCAACTAAAGTAAACGAAATCTGCGGCAGTACCGCCATTGAGCTTTTAAGCGCAACCAAATCGCGCGCGTTTGCTGTTTTGCAAACAACCTTGCTGATTAAACGCTCAATATCCATTATACATTGCAGCTGCTCTTTAATATTGCTGCGGAAAACTATATTTTTCAGGAGCTCTTCCACGCCCGATAAACGTTTGCTGATTAAACCGCAGTTTATGAGCGGCTGATCAATCCATTTTCTAAGCCTGCGGCCTCCCATAGCGGTTTGAGTCATGTCCAAAACCCATAAAAGGCTGCCTTTTTTTGTTTTATTTCTTAAGGTTTCCGTCAGCTCCAGATTCCTGCGGGTATTTACGTCAATATCCATAAATTCGCCTATGGAATAATATAAAACCTTATTTATATGGCTTATATCTGTTTTTTGAGTCTGGATTATATACCTTACGGCTCCCGCAATCGCGTTATATGAGATTTCATTTATTTCTAAGCTGAATTTGCCTCCGAATTGTTTTTCGTTAGTGGCATGAGGGTTTTCATAATATGTATTAGAACCTTTTGAAACATAACAATTTAAAGATGTTATAATTGTACCTATATCCTTATCGTTTTCAGCCGCTTCGTTTACAATACATTCGGAAGGCATATATCGGGATAATTCAATTATTAAATTCTGATAGATTTCGTTTTTAATAACTGTAGCGTAAAGCTCGCCTGTTGAAAAATCAAGAAATGCCAGCCCTATTCTGCCGTCATATTTATAAATTGATACTAAAAAATTATTTTTAGTTGATTCAACCAGGCTGTCGCTCATAATTGTCGATGGGGTAATTACACGGATAACATCCCTTTTTACAATACCTTTGGCAGTCGCGGGGTCTTCCAACTGCTCGCAAATTGCAACCTTGTAGCCTTTTACAATTAGCTTTGACACATAACCCTCATAGCTGTGAAAGGGGATGCCGCACATAGGCGCCCTTTCCTCCATACCGCAGTCCCTGCCGGTAAGAGTAAGCTCCAATTCCTTTGACGCGATAACCGCGTCATCAAAAAACATCTCATAAAAATCTCCGAGACGGTAAAATAAAATACAATCTTTATATTGATCCTTTACTTCAAAATATTGAAGCATCATTGGTGTAAAGCCCATTATATCACCCTTTTATTAAATTAATGGCAGCCTCCGCAGGTATCACAACCTCCGCCGCAGCCGCATTCTTCCTCTTCTTCCTCGCCTGTTACATAAAAATGTATTATGCTGTTAACCTTGCTCAGCAGATTTTCAGCAGCTTTTTTTGCTTCAAGAAATTTTTTGATGGTTTCATTTTCGGATAGAGCTGCGGCTTCATTTGAAAGCTGCTGACGGATTTTAATCATGTCCATCGGCTTAATATCCTCGCTTCTTAGCTCCTGAGAAAGCTTCGCATGTTTTTCGTTGTATTCAGCAGTCAGCTTCTGCGCTGCCTCATCTGTCTGATATTTTGCCTGCGCTATTGCCATCGCTTTAAATTCTTCGCTGTTTTGCAGCGCTTCGCCAAGTTCTCTTGCCTTTTGCAATACGTCCATTGTTTAATCTCCAATCTATTTAATCATATTTTTTCGCCTAGCATATAGTATGTCAAAACCTTCGTAATTTTAACATTGATAAATGTTCCAATAAGGCGCTCGTTGCCTTCAAAGTGAATTATTTTGCCTGTTCTCGTTCTTCCGCTAAGCATATTTTCGTTTGATTTACTTTTGCCTTCTACAAGAATCTCATATGTTTTATCCAGATATTTTAAATTTTTAAGGTAGCCGATTTCCTGCTGGGTTTCGGTTAATCGGTTAAAATTACGCTGAATTTCCTCTTTTGACAAAACCTGTTCCATTTTTGCGGCCGGAGTGCCTGTTCGTTTTGAATATATAAAGCTGTATATTCCGTCAAACTGCACTTTACTTATAACGTCCATGGTTTCCTCAAAATCCTCGTTTGTTTCGCCCGGAAACCCTACAATAACATCCGCGGTAAGCGCTATATCGGGAATTTTTTCTCTTAGCTTTGAAACCAGTTCCAAATATTGCTCTTTTGTATACTTTCTGTTCATAAGCTTTAAAATACGGTTGCTGCCTGCCTGAAACGGCAAATGCACATTTTCGCACACATTTTCGCACTCCGCCATGGCTGAAATAAGCTCATCGCTCAAATCCTTAGGATGTGAGGTTATAAAACGTATGCGTTTAATCCCCTCGATTTTATTAATCATACGTATTAGCTGGGCGAAGGAGATTTTATCGTCAAGATCCTTACCGTAGGAATTTACATTTTGCCCTAAAAGCGTAACCTCAACAAATCCCTCGCTTGCGAGTTGTTTGATTTCCTTTAAAATATCCTGGGACCGCCTTGAACGCTCTCTGCCCCGTGTATACGGAACAATGCAATAGGAGCAAAAGTTATTGCAGCCGTACATAACGGTAACACTGAAACTGCGGCTGCCTTTTCTTTTTACAGGCATCCCCTCCACAATCTCACTTTCGTTTATAATTTCAAATACACGTTTTTTTTCGGTTATCTTTTTATACACCATATCAGGGAAACGGTGAATGTTATGTGTTCCGAAAACTATGTCAACATAAGGGTAGGAGGTTTTGATTTTATTTGCAACGTGCTCCTGCTGCATCATGCAGCCGCATACCACTATTATCAGATCTTTGTTTTTCTCTTTTATATTTTTAAATTCGCCAACCTTGCCGTAAATTCTGTATTCAGCGCCCTCTCGAACAGCGCAGGTATTAATAACGATTATGTCAGCGTCTTCGGGAGATTCCGTAAATCCGTAATCCATTTCATTTAGCATACCCCTTATGTGTTCCATATCCGCTTCGTTCTGGGCGCAGCCGTAAACACAAGTATATGCAAGAGGCTTTTTGCCATTTTTCTTACACGAAATATTGTTTATTTCCTTAATTTTGTGCATGGTTTCATACTGCCTGTCCATTATTTCGCTAAAACCTCCCAAAAAATAAATAATAATACTATTTATTATAATATAATTTTAAAAAATTATCAAGTATTATTTTATATATAAATAAAAATTTGCGATTCTTGCTATATGTTTTTCACTGTGCTGGTTTAATAATAAAAATCGCCACATGGGATTAAAATATCCTATGCGGCAACTTAGCCATTATACATATATAGTAAATATTATGCTGTGGTTTGTCTGTATATAGCGAGTTCGATGTTATGAGTAAGAACATCAATGTAGCTGTAAGAGATACGATTAGTTTCATGGACATCGTCATCAAAACGTACAACAAAGAGATTGGGATATGTATTTTCAAGAATGCCGCGACGAACCACTATCTTTTTTCTGCCTTCCTTTGTAGTTACTCTTATTTTGCTACCGATTTTTGCTTCCAGACTTTTCCTGATGCTTTCAAGTTTACTGCCCATCGCAATCATCTCCTTATGCAAACTACTTTCTTTAGTATAACACAATATATAGCGTATGTCAATAAAATTAAGGTATTTTAAACATTATATATTGTATTTGCCGGTTACAGGCACATAAAATTAGTAGTATTACACAAATTATTTTGTTCTTGACATAATTAATATTTAATGATAAAATATATTATTTTAAAAAAATAATTTGTTCATAAAAAATTAATAATTTATAATATACTTTTTACATTTTGTTCACAATATTGTCACATTTTAATGATAATATATAGATGTGATGAAAATCACCCCCAATATTTAAGGAAGCTGAAATAAAATGTCCCCAAATTTTATTGCGGCATCCTCTTTTTACTCCTTTGTAAAAAGTACATACTTTGTCTGTTTAATAGCAGACGCCAACCCCTTTTTTTAAATGTCTGCCTGGTCGAAAATGGGCAGACATTTTTTTTGTGCCATTTTAACAACTAAATTAGTCTTTTTTCTATATATTGTCTACAAAGATATTCAAATAAACTATTGCTTTTAAAATATTTTTATGGTACAATATAGTTGTTATATTATATACATATATTCGCTTGGTTTAGTTATTTATACGGAGGGAAAATAATGAGAAAAAATTTTACATTAATACTTGCAATAGTAATTCTTTTTAGCTGCTTTGTAAGTGTACATGCCGAACCATTTTCTGATGTTACTCAGGAAAACACAAATTATGAAGCAATTTTGGGTCTTGCGGATATGGGTATTATCTCAGGTTATGAGGATGGAACTTTTAAACCTGATAATACAGTTACCCGTGCCGAATTTGTGAAAATGCTTGCTTTACTTGAAGGTGTAGCGGATACATATTATGATGGTATGACTACGGGTTTTCCCGATGTTGATACAAAAGAAAATAATGCGGCTCCGATACAGACGGCGAAACCGGTGGCTACCCCGACACCCGCGGCTTCATCAACGCCCGCGGCTTCATCAACACCCTCGGTTACAACGTCGCCTGCGCCTACAGCTGCCGTTAGTACTAATGCCGATTCTGCAGCGGTTTCCGGTCATTGGGCGGCAAAGTACATAAGGTTTGCGGTTGACCAGAAAATTATTGCAGGTTATGAAGACGGTACTTTCAGGCCGGATGCTCCTGTGAAATATGAAGAAGCCATAAAAATGATTGTTTGTTATTTGGGCAGAGAAGACCTTGCAAAATCCCGTGTGGGGATTTTTAATATTCAGCTTTGGCCGGATGCCTATCTAAACGTAGGAAACGAGCTTGTAATCACAAAAAATATTGCATGCCCGGTTGGCTCAGACGTTTCAAGGGCGCAAGTAGCTCAAATGATTTACAACAGTAAGGATATTGAAAGAATTTTAAAAGTTGGGGACACACCGATAATTAAAGATTCCCCCGGCAAAAAAAATAACCCAGGCGGCGGCAGCGGCGGGGGTGCTAGCTATGACGGTAAAGTTACGGGAATTGTTGTGGGTGTTACAAATTATTCTACAACCGGTCAAAAGCGTCAGTATATCATTGATAATAATATATTAATTTACGGGAAAACTATATCATCAATCGGTAAATATCAAATTGTTGTAAAATTAGACAATCAGAAAGACGATCAGAATTATATTCTGTTTGACACAAATGGAACAGACCGCAGCAGTCTATTAGGCTATGAAGTTGAAATTAAGTATGATTATGACGCGTCGGGCCCAAAATATACAATAAGTGAAATTTCGACAAATGATAACAATGTTGAAAATGATGTAATGGTTATGAAATCTGCGTCGATAGATAAGAATAAAACTATATCGGCAAATGAAGCAGGCACTAATAAAGTTATTATGTACTATAATGAAAACGGAGATATTAAATCAAAGAAATTGCCTGAAGATTTAGATACTCTGACTGTAATTTATAATAATAAACTAGTTGATACGTCTACCCTTGATACCGATGTTTTAACAATATATGATTTTATGCCTGTTGAAGGAAATGTTACATATATTGATGCCGGCAGCGATAGCACAATTGATTTGGTAAAAATTGAGTCATATGATACTTATGTTGTAGGTACTGTGAATGGTTCTACGACTCCAAAGAGTATTGATGATAAATTCCGCAAGGACGCAGATAATAAGGCTGTAAAACTTGTAATTAATGACAGCAGCGTTAATGTTGATTTGGAAATAGTGGATAAGAACGGTAATGAACAGAAATTCAGTAATATCAGCGTTGGGTGCGTGCTATCTGTTGCCGTTTCAAAATGCGGCACATATGAAAGAATAGTTATTGTAAGGGAGGTACTTAGCGGTGTTGCAGTTAAGGAAATCCAAGCTGATTATTTTAAACTGGGCACTACAGTATATGATAAAAGTAATTATTACCTTAATTATTTTGAAAGCGTAAGTGATATTGAAGTTGAACAAAATGATAGTATTACCGCATATTTAGATAAAGACAGTAAAATTGCATGGATTGAAAAATCAGCGGCGAGTTATACTATCGGTTATTTGATGAAAACAGAATATGATAAATCAGGCACTACTGAAAGCTTAACATTATCAATAAATGTAAATGCAGCTGAAAGATCATTTACTGTAACCAAAGCATCCACTCTTAAGTTAGACAGAAATAAAACAATGTCAGATACGCAGAGAAAAAGTTTAGGCGCATTGTCGGGAATATATGATTACCTGAAAGAAAGAGCGAATCTAATAAATAAAGACAAACCGGGTGCTGTTACCGGCTCCGCGGAAACAGCTCAGCCTGTCAGATTTGCATATAGCGGAACGAGCATATCAATATTGGAAACACTTGATTTAGACACAGCATATGAGTATACAGGCAAACCAAGACAGTATCGTACATCAGCATACGGCGCTTACTTCAGCGATAAAGAAGACGGCACAAATAAGATATCCTTACCTACTGGCGCGACTTTAATATTTGTTCCGAATAACCGTTCATTTGGCGCAGGTGCTTATATAATGGGAACAAAAGACAGCTCAGCGATATCAAAAAAGCTTATTGAATATGGTGATTATAATATTGAGCCGTTTTTTATACCGAACTCAGAAGGCGTACTTGAGCGTAAAGTGCTGGTTATCTATAATGAGAGTATAGATTCACAACCTACCTTCCGTTCCGAAAACATTATTGTCGGGGAAATTAAAAGCACACTATCAGGAACAGATGATGAAGTTAAGCAGATTATACCTTATTCAGGTACAGGGAGCTTATCCGCTTATACCTGTTACAGCTCATATACAAAAGCGTTTGTTTTGGATAAGAATTTTAATCGTTTGAAGGATTCAAACGGCGAAGATGTAAAAAGAGAAATTGAAAAGGGAGATGTAATAAGATTCGGATACGATCCGCTGATGCAAAAGATTAGAAATATTGAGATTGTATTTGATATAAGCGAAGGTATTAATGAGCGCAAGTCTATTGCTATGACTAAGAATGGCACAAATCTTGAACCGACCGGTTTAAAATATGACGACATTATACAAGAAGATCAGGATGACCTAATCTATTATTGCAGAGTTGGAAAAATAACATTAACTGCAGAAGAGGGCTGTTCAATAGGCTTGCCTGATCCGAAATCAACCGTTGAAACTCCGCTGGCTGATATAACCAGCCAGCTTTGGATGGGTGAATATTATAAGGATAGATCAGCTTATCTATATGATTATTCAAGCAGAGAAAGTGATGTAAGATCACTTATTAAAATGGAGCAGGTATATAAAGATGATATGATTTATATTCAAATGACCAAGGATCTTGCTATAAAATATATTTATGTAGTGAGATATGGTACTGCTGTAACACCATCCGAAAGTATTAATACTTTATCTGTAAGTAATTCTGTTGTACCTGAAACTGAAACAATTATTAATAATTCAGTAAACTCAACTGATGATACTGAAGTAAATACAAATGTTCAGGATACTGCTACCGTAAATATGGATTCGAAGGAAGCCACTGTAGATAATGCCGATAATCAGAATGTTTCTTCAAATACCGAAAATAATACGAGTACTCAGGAAAATTCCGCTAGTATTGAAACGGTATCGCAGGAAAGTATTATCACTACCGGGGCAGCAGCGGCTAAGCAGGAAAGTATTATCACTTCCGGGGCAGAAACGGCTAAGCAGCCATAATATATTTGAAAAAAATAAAATTGAGGCTATACATATTTTTGTGTATAGCCTCTAAATATGTATTATAAATGTACAAGTAAGGGGATATGCAAATGGAGAAAATTTATATAATAAAAAAACATAGTAATAATATTGATATTAACAGTAATGCCTGGGACTCGGCTGATATTGCGTTTATAAATTGCTTTAAATGGGACGAAACGGGATACAGGCCTCACACGGAGGTTCGCGCGTTATATTCAGATCAGGGGATAACAGTAAAATTTACAACAAATGAAGCTCCGGCAGTATCAAAATACACGAGGCTCAATGACCCTACGTTTAAAGACAGCTGTGTTGAAATATTTTTTAATCCTGCGCCAGAAACTTCAGATAAATATATGAATTTTGAAATTAACCCGGCAGGCGCATTTCTATTGGGTCTTGGAAAAGACAGGAACAGGGAAAACTTATATGATATAGATACAGGCATATTTGGTGTTCAAACATTAATCGTAAACAATGGCTGGAGTGCAAAAATTTATATTCCTTTTGTATTTCTGAAAAAATATTATTTGGATATATCTATGGTAATGAAAGGTAATTTTCAAAAATGCGGTGATGAAACGCCGAATCCTCACTATGGTTCGTGGGCGCCTATTGAAACAAAGGCTCCGGATTTCCACAGACCGGAATATTTCGGAACATTTATACTGCAAGAATGAAGAATTGTACATTAAAAATAGGCCGGGGTAATCCCGGCCTTATTTAGATTAATTTAGCGAACGAACCTTTTTTTATCCGGACTTTAATTTCAGCTGAGATCCATACAACAAGAGGTATTATAATCTGAAATGGAATCGCATAATATGAATAAATTTTTATAAAATCAAATAGATCTATTAAATTTTCAACAACCACCGAACATAGCGCTAATGCAAGAAAACTTGCTGGAAATATAAGATTCTCGTGTTTTATATTAAACAAGCTTGCTAAACCTTTAGCTGTTGCAATTAAACATACTGCTATTTTTGTTATCCCGGTTAAAACAAAGTTTAGCGATACTGAACCCTCAACCCTTGTTAAAAAATCACCTATATGAAGAATCCTCGCAGATGCGTATGAAGGGAAATAGTTAGCAGACATCATAGGCGCTCCCAATGTCGTGATATTTCGTATTACTATAATAAGCAAAAAAAATATACTTATAAATATTGAATAAAAATAAATTTTATATGGATTCTCTTTTTTGGGAATAAACTTTGCAATCGATAATATTACGACAGTCTCAGCAAATGGAAACGAATATATTTTAAATGCAGACATACTAAGTGTAGACCAGCTATGTGACATAACAGGAAAAAGATTACCGATTTCTGCATTATTAAGTGATATTAACGTAGTTAAAATAATAACAAGCGATACAATGGGCAATATAAGTACAGACCATTTACCAAGTGTGGTTATACCGCTTTTTGCTATATATACAGATACAATTAAAATGATAATCATAATAGGCAGCTGAGGTGTTTCCGGCATAATAGTAATTACAATAAATTCCGAAAAATCTCTCACAACCAAAGCACATAAATGAAGAGCATACCAGGTCATAATTGCTATTATTGTTTTTCCGGCAACTTTCCCAAATAAAAAAATCAGTATTTCATAAAAATCTTTTTGCGGAAAAAGATTTACTATTCTTGAATATACGATAATAGTTGGTACAACCGCCACAAGTGAAAGTAAAAGTGCAATCCATGAATCCTGCTCTGCATCAGTATTAACTCCAAAAATAATGCTGCTGCCTAATATGAAACAAACAAACATACAAATTGCCTGCCTGCCGGTTAACATTTCCTTTTGCATAAATAATCTCCATTCCGCCGCAAAATTGGCATCACATAAATTAAATTAGTAAATTCCAACCGATTTTGCGTAAGGAATGAAAAGAGATTATTTATCGCATCTGCCTGTTTGCAAAATACGGATTTGCAAACATATGGCAGGCGAGTAGATTCATAAGTCTGAAAGACTTATCTCCATTCCGCCGCAAAATTGGCATCACATAAATTAAATTAGTAAATTCCAACCGATTTTGCGTAAGGAATGAAAAGAGATTATTTATCGCATCTGCCTGTTTGCAAAATACGGATTTGCAAACATATGGCAGGCGAGTAGATTCATAAGTCTGAAAGACTTATCTCCATTCCGCCGCAAAATTGGCATCACATAAATTGAATTAATATTTCTATTATTGTAGCAAGTTAATATTGAATACTGATTTTACCGCCGTTTGTATGAGTTTTGAAGGCCATGGGAAATTATATCCTAGAGTTACCCACATTAATATAAAAAAACTAACCGATAGACAAACTGAATAAATGATAATATCTTTTGTTTGTTTTTCTTTTATAATGGGCAGGAAATCAATAAAAAACGCAATAATGTATATAGTAATCAGAATGATGATTTCCATAATGTATCACTGTCCTTTACGTTTTTTTAGAATAGACTGAATTTACTATTTTAATTTGTGGTTTAACCTCCACTTCCATATCTTCAAATAAACTTTCCCACTCGCCGCTTATTTGATTCCACATCTTCGGATTTTTTTTATAAAACATATTACCAAATCCAAATATATCGGTTTTATATTCCTTTTGAGCCTTTTCAATTACATTTTTTATATTTACTGTTAATTTTTTAATAGCCTTTTCTTCAATTTTTTTTAATTCATTATAATCTAAATCGGGGGTATAGCAGTTTAATTCTCCTAAAAACACAAAAGTAGACGGCTCAATTATCGCTTTGACTTTATTATTCTCATATTTTAAATCTATTTTAGTTTTATTTCTGGAAATTTCAAGAGTAGCGTTTTCAGTACCATCTCCGGTAGCATCAAAGGGGAGAAGCCCTCCTTTTATTTTGTCTATTGCAAATAAATAGTATTTAGTTTCTTCAGAAGATAAATAACCAATAAGATGCGCATCTTTAAATAATGCAAGTCCATCTGAACTGTTTGCGGGTTTACCATTATTCATAGTCTGGTTAAAAACCGGTAAAACAACTCCTGCACCGGGGCTTTTTAATCTGTTATATAACTCATATAGCTTTATATCTAAAGATGAAGATATGGTTTTCTCATCGCTTTCTATAATTTTGTTCCCTTCAAAGGATACCAGTTTACTGCTTATTCCGGTATTTGTAAGAAGAGATTTTGCAGTATTACCCCTTGATATAATAACATTTAATGTTTCACGTGGTTCGGAGTCTCTTATAAAGAAATCAATTATAAAGGCAACACCTTCCTGACGGGCTAACTGATTACTTAAAATAACAAGCTGCGTGTCACCATAAAATAATTTGGTCGCAACTCTTTTTTTCGTATTTCTAAATGCATCAAATAGAGTAACTCCCTCCGATTCAATAATTTGCGGCTTTGCTCCGCTTTCCTTTAATGAGCCTGATACATCAATAGTTTCAAATGTTACCTTATAATTGCCAGTGCCTTCATCTTTATCAATAGCAATACCTGCCACGATGGCAAGCTCATTAAGCGCCTTATAGCTCCAACAGCCGGAAAGTATAGGAATAAATGAACAAATTAGTAAAATGCATATTATTTTTTTACTCATCTATTGTATGCTCCAATCCTCCGCCTAAACGGCGGCATAAATATGGTAAATTATTCTTCAGATTTATTTTTATCCGGAGCCTTCATTCTTATTTCATCCTTTGTAAGTTTATTCGGCCTTTTTATCATCTGCCACCAAGGCGCTCTGATGGCAATATCCTTAACTTCCTGATATTGAAGGTTGCCTGATGCGGATATCATTGGTACTCCAAGTGAATATAAATTTAACAAATGTATTAATATACATGCAAGTCCGATTAAAAGTCCGAAAAAACCAAATGAGGATGCAAGAAATAAAAGACCAAGTCTTATATATATTATCGGAGCGTTTAGTTTTGGAACGAGCAGATTTGTTATGCCGGTTAGTGCAACAACTATAATCATTGGCGCTGCAACCATTTTTGCTTCAACCGCGGCCTGCCCGATTACAAGAGCTCCAACAATGCTGAGTGCCTGACCTACTTTTGATGGCATTCTTATTCCTGTTTCTCTTAATATATCAAAAGTTATCAGCATAATAAAACATTCCAATGCCGCCGGAAGCGGTACGCTTTGCCGCTCAGACGCAATATTTATCAGAAGTGAGGTAGGAATCATCTCGATGTTAAAATCTCCTGCCGCAATGTATATAGCCGGTATTGCAATTGTTAAGAAAAATCCCACAATTCTTAGAACTCTTGCAAAAGATGTATAGAAAAAGCTGAGGTAATAATCCTCATTGCTTTGGAAATTTTCTATAAAAAGATATGGCATGGTAATCGTAGTAGGCGTACCGTCAACTATAATGGCAACTCGCCCTTCCAATAGCTTAGCCGCTATAACATCGGGTCTTTCGGTATATCCTATTGTGCGGAACATTGAAAAACGGGCGTCTCTTATAAGCTCTGCTATATAGTTAGAATCAAGTATACCGTCAATATCAATTTTTTCAAGCCGTCGTTCAATTTCATTTAAAATGTTTTTATTCACAATACTGTCAAGATAACAGATACAGGCAGTTGTATTTGTTCTTGTACCTATACTTTTAAATTTCATTTTAAGGTCATTTGTTCTAAGCCTTCGCCTAATCAAGGATAAATTTATCATTAAGGATTCACAAAAACCCTCTCTCGGACCGCTTAAGGTTTTTTCGCTTTCGGGTTCGGTAACAGAGCGCAATGTAAATCCTTTGGTGTTTAAAATTAAGGCTTCATCGGATCCTTCGGCAAATAGAATTGTATCGCCATAGGTTATTGAAGTTATGATATCCTTTATTTCTTTTGTTTTCTTAGACTCATTTATAAATATTACCTGTTTTTCTATTGTTTTAATTAAATCAGTACCTGGTTCAATCTCTTTGCTAAGTATTAAAGGTTTAATTAAGCTTTCATTTATTATCTCACTGCTGACACCGCCGTCGCAATATGCAACACAATATTTTAATTCACTGTTGTAGGAATTATTTATATTTCTTAAAATTAATGTGTCATTATCAGCAAATAAATTTTTTAATAAAGATATATTGCTTTTAAGCGATTTGGATAAGGTGCTGCCGTCTATTGGTTTATTCAAATTAGTTACCTTATCATCAATTTTTTTCTGCTTATCTTTTTTTTCACCAATCCCGAACATATTTTATCCTCCTCTTGTGCACGTCATATAATATTATTTGAGTATGAAAGGAAATTATACAAAAAAAGATGAAGTATTTAAATTACTCCATCTTTTTTATTATTTGATTACTGATATAATAGAATCTGTATAGTCGGGAACTCCTTCGTAATGGGTTACCACATAATCGCTTAACTTCACAGCACGGTCTATGCAGTCATCGAGATTTTCACCGTTTAAATAATTATATAAAAAACATGCGCTGAAGCTGTCGCCGGCGCCTACAGTTGATACAGGCTTGTTTACAGGTTTTTCGGATATATGAATTGTATCTTCCTCACGGCTGTAAACCAAAGCTCCGTCTTTATCCAGTGTCATAATAACAAAATTTATATTATAACGCCTGGCAAGGTCGGAGCAAAATGCGTTATAAAAATCCATTATATTCGGATAAGTGTTTTCAGAAATCCAGCTAAGCCCTAGCTCTGCAAGCGTTTTATATTCCTCACGGCTTATCTTTAATATTGTGCTGTATTCAAGGCAGGATAAAACAGATTCCTTATCGTAAAAAGGCTTGCGTATATTGATATCACAAAAAATTTCGGGGAAACTGCACCCCATTAATATTTTATTCAGGGATTCTCTCGAAACCATGTTTCTTTGCGACAAAGTTCCAAAATAAAACGCGTCAAAATGAGCAATATTGATTTTATCTATATCAGCCTGAGCGATTTTAATATTATCATACGCGGTATCATATGCCAGTGAATAAGAAGGTTGATTTAAATCATTAATGGAAACCTTGCAAAATCCGGTAGGATACTCGGAGTTTATTGTGACAAAGCTTTTATTAATGTGAAATTTTTCAATCTGCTCAATTGATTTTACTCCAAGCTCATCATTGCACAGAGCTGAAAGAATATAAGACTCTGCACCGAGCTTAGCAAGATGCGCGCTGAAATTGAGTGACGCGCCGCCGATTTTCGCTCCGGTTTCAAAGATATCCCATAAAATTTCTCCGAAAGATAAAATTTTCATAATAAGCTCCATTCCGCCGCCAAAACAGGCGGCATAAAAATTAATGAAAATAATTTCTCTTTTCACCCGCAGTTTTGGCAGAGGAATGAAAAGAGCTTAAATTTCGCATCTGCCTGTTTGCAAATATACGCTTTTGCAAACAAATGGCAGGCGATTTATATTGCTTGGTTTGGAAGAAAATACGGTTTCTTACAAAATAAGCTCCATTCCGCCGCCAAAACAGGCGGCAATCTGTTTTAAATAGTATTCGCAATTCGAGCTATTTTTATTTGATGAATTACTAAGTTGCCGCCGAGAATTTCAAACTGGTTTAAATTATAATCCATCAGATGCCCCATACTTAAATAAGCCTGCCCTTTATCAATAAATATTTCAACTCCGGTTTTGTCAATCAGCAGCCGTAATTCCGTCATTCCGTCTCTATGCCAAAGCGGCGCGGTGGAATTATTGCATTTTAACTGATTTTTTTGTATGCTGCACTGAATATTTAACCCGAAAAATGAAAAGCAAAATTCAGTAGCGGATTCAATCCTCATCCTGATATCAAAGCATTTGCCGTTTAAAACGGCGGCGTATTTTTTTTCGGTTTTAACAGTTATATTTTGATCCGCGAATTCAGACGTATATAGATTTTTGATTTCCGAAACAGGGTTCGAGCAGAGATATATTTCGTCATTTATCTGTTTTAATTCCATTTCGCAGGGGAATGTCATACAGTTGTTAAACGGCATCCCAGGTATGGAAAAAGTATTCCACGCTATACGCACACGCCTGTAGCCGGAAGAATTTGACCACGATTGCGATGCATAGCTGCTGTCGCCAAAATGCAGCTGTTTTTCCTGTGATGTCGGAGCAAACCCAGCTCCGCCGAAAATGCCTGTTACGTATCTGTCCGCGGCGCCGCAAAATACCCATTGGATATTATTGCTGTTGCCGTCAATGGGAAGAGGATAAAAATCCGGGCATTCTGTGTCTTCTTGAAGAATAATTTCCTGCAGCTTTGTCCATTGCAGCAGATTATCCGACGTAAAAAGCGCATACGTGTGTTCATGCAAATATAATGCCATAATATATCGGTCTATAGCCTTATCATATATTACCTTCGGGTCACGGTTGCTTTTGAAAATATGGGGGAGAATAGGGTTTTGGCTATATTTCGCGAAGGTTTTTCCGCCGTCCGTGCTGTAAGCGAGGCACTGGGTAAACTGCGTGTTTTGGGACAGCCTCGAAGTTCCGCCCGCCGCCGTATAAAACAATAAAATTACATCGTGGCTTCCGCTTTTCAAACCGGTTACATTCTTTGCGTCGACAATAGCGGAACCTGAAAACATCGTGCCTGAAGAATCAGGATATAAGGCGCAATCAAGTTCTTTCCAATGCAGCAAATCGGAGCTTGCGGCGTGCCCCCAATGCATATTGTCCCAAACAACACCAGCAGGGTTATACTGAAAAAATAAATGATACATGCCATTATAACGGAAAAGACCGTTCGGGTCGTTAATCCATCCGGAATTAGCGCTGAAATGAAACGCCGGACGGTATGCCATATCGGCGGGATACACTAATTTTTCATCAGACTCATGAATGTCAATCAGCATTTCGGGTTCTGTCTTGATTTCAATTTCCATACCGAAAAAACGTTCGATATTAACCGGCATATAATATGCGGGGTTAATATAATCGAGCGCGACGTCAAGATCATAAACCAGTGCTTCATTATGATAAAACAGCAGCTTTTTTTTAGAAGCGTATTGATTTACAGGGAAATTCAAAAATTTGTGGTTGCATTTAAATTTCATAATATACCTCACAAAAAACGGTTTAAATATATTGATTGTCTTTTAAATCTATGGTATGATTATAATATAATTAAATGAAATTTTCAAGTGAGAAATAAATTTAAAGGTGAGAAAATACGACATGATATATATTTTGAATAAAAACGATAATGACAGATTCTCGAAAAGAGCCCGTGAAATGGGCATAACCTTTTTTGAAATGGGTTTTCACGGCGGAGAGGGTGGATTTTTTGACAATCGGCAGTCCGGATATAAAATGATTTTTTTAATTCAGGGTATGAATCGCCTTGCTGTTGCTGGCGAATCGTACGAAGCCCGGCAAAATTCTGTATTTATCATTCCGCCGTATACGGAAATTGAAGTTTTGGAGGGAAATTCCGAATTTTATTGGGTAAGATTTTCGGCGGATGATTTGGACTTTTTCAAGCTTGATGATATTTTTATTCGTGTTAAAAACCCGTACCGGATAGAGTCAATGCTGAAAGAAATGCTGTTTATAACAAAATCAGCGGATTATCCGAAGTTTGCCGCGGATATTCTGCTGACATATCTGCTGTGTGAAATCTCCGCCCTCCGAAAAAAGACGGGCGCTGATAATTCAATGCTTATTCGTGAAGTGACCGGCTGGATCTGCGAAAATATAAACACTGATTTAACGGTGCTGGACGTCAGTCACAGGTTTCATTTTAATAAGGATTATTTGGGACGGATATTCAAATTGGAAATGGGCATGTCGCTTAAACAATTTATAATATCGGAACAGTTGAAAAAAGCAAAATTTTTATTGGTAAATACTAAAAAATCCGTTAAGGAAATATCACGGCAATTGGGGTATCAAGATGAAAACCTGTTTGTTAAATTTTTTAAGTATCATGAAAAACACAGCCCCGAACAATTCCGTAAACAGAAGATGTAATAAAACTATTATCATCATCACATAAAAACCTTACAGCTTTTGAAATATCCTCAGGTTTACCTACTCTGCCTGATAAATGCTGATCGGTATCGGCCTTGGTATAATTAGGAATACAATTTTCTTTATGATAATGCCCATTCTGCCGCTTAATATCAGCCGCTGAAAAAAGTTTTTAATTTTCCGCCGAAACACTGTAAATTTCGGTATATACAAGCTTCCCGCCCATATGCTGGGAGCGCATCAGGCTGATTCTATCAATATCAGCTTTAAGATTAGGTATTGACCTTGAAAATTCATCTATATTAAAATTATCGGATAAAACAACCTCTCTGCCTAGGGTTAAATGAGGTTTAAACTCCCTGCTTTCAATTTTAAAGCCCGCTTCGGATAAGCTTTTAGTTAGCTGAGCGTTAACAGAGGACAGCATATCGTCATCCTGAATGCCAAGCCAGTAAATGTCTCCGCCGCTGCGTTTAAACCTGCCGGGTTTAGTGAAAGCAAGATTGAATTTGCGCCACTCAAGGTTATCCATTGCTTTCTTAATTTCTTCTATTTTATCAGTTTCACCTACAAAAACAAGCGTTAAATGCAGGTTTTCATGTTTGGTAAAATTTCCGCGCACGGTTTGATTTTTAAAATTATTAATAATTTCGGATAGCTTATCTTTAAGCTCCCGCTCAAAATTAATAGCGATAAATAATCTCATTGTATACCTCACATATAATGATACATAATCATGCTTAAAACCGCAACAGGGGCGGTTTCGCATCTGAGTATCCTGCTGCCGAGAGTTACAACATTTGCGCCGCTGCTTTTAAGAAGGCTTATTTCATCACTGTCTATACCGCCTTCAGGCCCTATAAAAACAGCTATAGTTTTTGCATTGGGGCAGGAGTTTAAAGCGTCTTTCAGGGTAAAACTCTTTTCTTCCTCATACGCCGCTATTTTGAGGTCAAAGCTTTTCATCATTTCTGTCGCTTTTTGCAGGCTGACAGGGGAGAGCACCTCGGGAATTATTCCTCTTCCCGATTGTTTTGCGGCAGAAACGGAAATTTTATTCCATCTTTCTGTTTTTGCCTGTTTTTTATTTTCCTCAATTTTTACAACAGCACGTTTTGTTTCAACAGGTACAATTGAATATGCGCCAAGCTCAACCGCTTTTTGTATTATATACTCCAGCTTGTCCGCTTTTGGAAGCCCCTGAAATACCGTTATTTTAACCTTTGGTTCACCCTCGCTTGGCATTGATTTTATAATTCTGCCTAGGACCCTTTGAGCTGATATATATTCTAGCTCGGTAATAAAATCCAAGCCGTTTCCGTCGCAGGCAATGATTTTCTCTTCAGTTTGCAATCGCAGAACATTTGCTATATGATGCGCGTCCTCACCTGTAATTTCTGCCCTTTCGCCGGATATCGCCGCAAAAAATCTTCTCATTTGCAGACCACCGCCGCCCAGTCGCCTTCTGTCAGGATTTTCACAATTTCAAATCCATTTTTAATTAACGCTTCTTTTACATCATCAAGCCTGTGGTTTATTATACCCGAAGTAATATAAATTCCGTTTTCTTTTAAAAACGGGCGAACGCCTGAGGATAGCTGAATTATCGCGTCCGCTATAATGTTTGCAACCACAATATCATATTTACCGTTTATGCAATCTGTTAAATTGCCGCATAATATTTCAATTTTATCATTGATTTTATTTATTTCAGCGTTTTCCTTCGCAACCTTAACCGCCACACTGTCAATATCCACAGCTGTAATTTTTCCCGCCCCGAGCTTTGCCGCTCCGATTGATAAAATTCCGCTGCCTGTACCTATGTCGAGCACATGGCTGTTTTCTGTTATAGTTTCCTCCAAAAGAGCAAGGCACATACGCGTGGTTTCATGAGTGCCAGTGCCGAATGCCATTCCGGGGTCAAGCTCTATTACAACATCCCTGTCCGTATCGTTTATATCTTCCCATAAAGGCTTTATGATTATACGCTTGCCGACTTTAACAGGCTTATAATATTGCTTCCAGTTATTTTCCCAGTCCTGCTCGTTTACAACGCTTGCCGTAATTTTAAAATCGCCTGTATTTATATATTCAGAGGCGCGATTTATGCCTTCGCGAATCAAAAGAAGAATATCCTCCATATTGCTGCCGGGCGCGTAATAAGCCTTTATTACAGCCCTGTCCATACTATAACGGTCTTCTACCTCTTTATCAAGCACATCCCACTCTTTAGTGGTACGGTTTTCTTCCAAAAGCAGGGTAGGGTCCTCCACGGATACACCGCCCACGCCTGTTTCGTATAAAATACCGCTTACGGCTTCAACTGCTTCGGGAGTTGTAATAATCGTAACTTCCGTCCAATTCATAGGTTAATCTCCTTCAAAAAAGCCTTTAAGCTTTTCGCTGAATTTTTTCTTTTTGTTATATTGAACATCGTTTGTGGTAGAAGCGAATTTTTGCAAAACTTCTTTTTGTTCCGCGCTTAAATTTTTCGGAACCTCAACAATAACCTTTACATACTCGTCACCGGGTGTTTTGGTATGCACATGGGGGATGCCTTTTCCGCGGAGCCTGAAATCTGTTCCCGGCTGTGTGCCTTCAGGAATTGTCATTTTAACCTTTCCGTGAAGAGTAGGCACGTCAATCTCCGCTCCAAGAGCTGCCTGAACAAAGGTTATAGGTACATTGCATAAAACATCCTGACCTCGGCGTTCAAATATAGGATGCGGACGAACATGAATATTAATATATAAATCGCCGTTTCTTCCGCCGCTTAAACCAGTATCGCCTTCTCCTGACATAGATATTGTCTGTCCTTCATCAATACCGGACGGAATTTTAACGCTAACCTTTGTCTTTTTTCTAACCTTGCCTTTGCCGTCGCATTTATGACACGGTTCTTTAATTACTTTTCCGCTTCCGCTGCAGGCGGTACATGGCCTGGTTGTGGCAAATTGACCGAAAGGCGTGCGCTGCACGGATTTAACCTGTCCGCTTCCACCGCACATACTGCAGGTTTCGGGAGATGTGCCGGCTTTTGCGCCGCTGCCATGGCAGTCGGGGCAGTTCTCTACCCTGGAAAAATTTACTTCCTTTTCCACGCCAAAAGCTGCCTGTTCAAAGGATATAACATCGTCCACCTCAATATCACGGCCTTTTTGCGGACCATTTCTTCTTGAACGATTAGTACCGCCGCCGAAAAAGTTTCCGAAAATATCACCCAAATCCTCAAAATCAACACCGCCGCCAAACCCTCCGAAACCGCCTGCTCCGCCAAACCCGCCTGCTCCGCCGAAGCCGGCGTTTGCGCCCTCATGACCGAACTGGTCATAATTTGACCTCTTTTGAGAATCACTAAGCACTTCGTAAGCTTCGCTGGCTTCCTTAAACTTTTCCTCGGCTTGTTTATCATCGGGGTTTAAATCGGGGTGGTACTGCTTTGCTAATTTTCTATAGGACTTTTTTATTTCATCGGCTGAGGCAGTTTTGCTTACACCCAGCACTTCATAATAATCTCGTTTCACAATTGACCTCCCAATATGATACAGCAAAAGGTAACAGGAACCGAAAATTCACAATGCGAATTTTAAAAGCGGTTTGCCTATTACCTGATGCTGTTATTAATTGTATCGCTTAAATTTCTTTGTAATCGGCGTCTTGAGCGCCGTTATCATTATTGCCGTCCGGGTTTGCGCCTGCTGCGTTAGGATCAGCGCCGGGAGCTGCGCTTTGATACATTTTCTGAGACATTTCATGGAATTTCTGTGTCAGCTTATCTGTAGCAGCTTTGATTGCGGCGAAGTCTGTGCCTTCAAGCGCTTTTTTAACATCAGCAACCTCTGCTTCAATAGAGGTTTTATCTTCCGCGGGAAGCTTGTCGCCGTTTTCATTGATGATTTTTTCTGTCTGATATACCATAGAATCCGCATTATTACGAATATCTATTTCTTCTTTGCGCTTTTTATCCTCATCCGCAAATTTCTCAGCTTCTTTTACAGCCTTGTCGATTTCATCGTCGGAGAGGTTTGTGCTTGCGGTAATTGTAATTTTCTGTTCGTTGCCTGTGCCCATATCCTTAGCAGAAACGTGCACGATACCGTTTGCGTCAATATCAAAGGTAACTTCAATTTGAGGCACGCCGCGCGGAGCCGGAGGAATACCAGTGAGTTGGAAGCGCCCGAGTGATTTATTGTATGCCGCCATCTCACGTTCGCCCTGCAAAATATTTATATCAACAGCAGGCTGATTATCCGCCGCGGTTGAGAAAACCTGACTCTTTTTTGTAGGAATGGTTGTATTTCTTTCTATTAATTTTGTAAATACGCCGCCTAAGGTTTCAAGACCGAGTGAAAGCGGAGTTACGTCGAGGAGTACTAAATCCTGAACGTCGCCTGCAAGCACGCCTGCCTGAATAGCAGCGCCTACAGCAACACATTCGTCAGGGTTAATGCCCTTGTACGGCTCCTGACCGGTAAGCTTTTTAACAGCTTCCTGAACAGCGGGGATACGTGTTGAACCGCCTACTAAAAGCACCTTATTAATTTGCGAAGGCGAAAGACCTGCGTCATTTAAGGCTTTTCTTGTGGGTTCCATAGTTTTCTCAACAAGGTCAGCCGTAAGCTCGTCAAATTTAGCTTTTGAAAGAGTTAAATCAAGGTGTTTAGGGCCTGTTGCGTCAGCTGTTATAAACGGAAGGTTTATATTAGTTGTGGTTACGCCGGAGAGCTCAATTTTAGCTTTTTCAGCAGCCTCTTTAAGCCTCTGCATAGATGTTTTATCCTGTCTTAAATCAATGCCGTTTTCTCTTTTAAATTCGTCGGCAATCCAGTTTATAACTCTTTCGTCAAAATCATCGCCGCCCAAACGGTTATTACCGTTAGTTGCAAGCACTTCAAATATACCGTCGCCTATGTCAAGAATAGATACGTCGAATGTACCGCCGCCTAAATCATAAACCATAATTTTCTGTTCATGGTCTTTATCCATACCATAAGCAAGCGAAGCGGCTGTTGGCTCGTTAATAATTCTGAGCACCTCAAGACCGGCGATTTTACCGGCGTCTTTGGTTGCCTGACGCTGAGAGTCGCTGAAATAAGCGGGAACTGTGATAACAGCCTGAGTTACCGTTTCACCCAAATAGCTTTCCGCATCGGACTTTAATTTTTGAAGTATCATTGCGGAAAGTTCCTGAGGTGAATACTTTTTACCGTCAATATCTACCTTTCTATCTGAACCCATGTCTCTTTTAATTGAAATTATAGTTCTGTCAGGATTGGTGATAGCCTGTCTTTTAGCAACCTGGCCTACAAGTCTTTCGTTTGATTTTGTAAAAGCAACAACAGAAGGAGTGGTTCTCGCGCCTTCGGCGTTTGCTATAACCACAGGTTCGCCGCCTTCCATAACGGCAACACATGAATTTGTTGTTCCAAGGTCAATACCTATTATTTTTCCCATAATTAATCTCCATTCCGCCGCCAAAGCTGGCGGCATAATATTTTTATGAATATCTCTGTTTTCCCCCGCCGGCTGGCAAAGGAATGAGAGATTAATTTTCGTATCTGCCTGTTTGCAAATATTCGGTTTTGCAAACATATGGCAGGCGATTTTTTTATATAAGTCTGATTTATTCAGACTTATACCTCCTATTAATTAGCCACTTTAACCATACTGTGGCGTATTATTTTTTCTTTATAAATATATCCTTTTTGAAATTCTTCAACTATAACGCTTTCTTCTTTTTCGTCATCCTCAACATGCATTACGGCATTGTGCATATTAGGGTCGAATTTTGTTCCCACAGCCTCTATAGGCAATACGCCGATTTTATTAAGCGCTTCCTTAAGCTGACGGATAATGAGCTCAACGCCCTGTTTTAAATTGCTGTCCGGTTCGCTCGCGATAGCTTCCATAGCCCTGTCGAAATTATCAATAACGGGCAATAGATTTTCAATTGCGCCTATAACAGAGTCGATAGCAATTTGTTCTCTTTCCTTAATTGTTCGTTTACGGAAATTATCAAATTCCGCCGCAAGCCTTTGGTATTTGTCTAAATATTCTGCGCATTTAGCAGCAGCTTCCTCAAGCTCTTTTGCCTGCGCCACGGCGCCTACTGCCGGCTCCTGCTCAGGCTGAGTTTCCTGCTCCTGTATGTTGTCAGGTTGCTTTTTTTTACTCATCTTACTAATCCTTTCAGTCTAATGTTTTTCCAAGTTCATTTTTTAAATATTCAAGCATTGAAATTGCCTTTGAATAATCCATACGGGTAGGCCCCACAAGCCCGATACTGCCGCAGTTTCCTCCAAAATTATAATTGCATAAAATAATACTGCAATCTTTAAATTCCTCAAATGGATTTTCGTTTCCGATAATTACCCTTATCTGATTATCCTGATTGGAAAGCGCGGCAAGAGAATTGATATTTTTTTTATTGTTTATAAATTCAAGAAGCTTTTTAGCTTTGTTAATATCCGAATATTCGGGGAAGCTTAATAAGTTAACGCTGCCGTCAACAATTACCTCCTCGCCCGTTGCAGTCATGATTTCAGCCACAAATTCAAGTATATCATTTATTATACTCCATTTTGCGCCTGTTTCACGCTTTATATCATTAATTTTTTCAAGAGTTATTTCGGAAATTGTAAGACCGGCAAGCTTCTCATTTAGAATATCGGATAATTTTTGCGCAAGCTCAGCTGTAATACCTTCCGCGGCAATAAAAAGCCTGTTTTTTACTAAACCTTCATTTGTAATTAATATAACAACCATTCTATAATCGTCAATAGGCATAATCTGCAGATTTCTTATACTGCCCTTTTTTGTCTGGCGAGTCATTCCGACAGCCGCGTATTTTGTCAAATGCGACAATACCGAAGAAAGCTCCGAAACTATGCGGTTGGCTTCCATCATTTTTCTACTCATAGCATCCTGCATTTGAACCATTTCAAGCAGTGTAAGTTTATATTTCTCAAGCATACTGTCGACAAATATTCGATACCCTAAATCCGACGGTATACGCCCTGCAGATGTGTGAGGCTGCTCTAAATAACCCATCTCCTCCAAATCCGCCATTTCGTTTCTTATTGTAGCGGAACTAAGCTCCTGCATATGTTTCTTCGAAATTGTTCGTGACCCTACAGGCTCAGCGGTCTCGATATAGTCCTGGATTATGGCCTGCAGTATTTTCTTTTTGCGATCGCCAAGCTGCATAATCTCACCACCTTTTTATTGGATGTTAGCACTCGATGAACTAGAGTGCTAACAAATATACAATACCACTTTTATGTTGTTTTGTCAAGAGAAAAATGCACTAAAATTAATATTTATTATAAAAAATATTAGTGCATTTTTAAACCATATTTATTATGCCAAAATAATAACAAAAAAAGTATCGTTCAAGCAAAAAAAAATTATACCGCATACATTAAGGATGCGGTATAAAATATTAAGAAGTAATCTTGGTTTCTAAAAATATGTTTGGATTTTGAAATTCGCTTTCACGGTAAAGCTTGAGTAAATGCATATATTTTAGTTCAGCGGCTCGTTTTTGATAAATATAATATTCGGTTAAGTCATGGTCATGCACCTCATTAAATCCTAACGCTATGGATTGCATTTCATTTTTCGCAGCGGTGATTAAACTTAATAATTTTTCCTGTTCTTCCTTATGTTTTTTCTCTTTAAGGTATGAATCAATTTTATCCGAAAATTGTTTAATCATAACCATCTTCCTCCTAAATAGTATGTATGGCAATATATGCCTACAACTATTATAGTTAAAAAATGGATAGAATATTCCAAGATTACAAAATATTTTTTAAATCTAAAATTTCAACATCTTTAATGTGATCAATTTTTTCCGCTAGCAATACAAGTTCAAGCCTTAAATTGTTCGATTCTCCGTTTTGATAAAATTCAAGTGAGGCTTTCGCTCCGTCTTCGATTTCATTGAGCAGTTTATGGTCAATAAACGCGCATAATAGCATTTGATTAGAGTCAAGCTTGGCTAAAACTAAATTTAAATTTTCCGGAACCTTTGAAGAATCCTTTTCAATATTTTCGTACGCCGTTTTAGCATATCCTTTCATTGCCAAAGTAAAATTATTTAAATATGATATATAAAAAATGCTTCCTATAAAAATGGCTAATATAATTACAACAGAAAACCAAATTTTTTTCAAATATATCACCTCTTATCTCAGTTGATAATAAAATTCGTTATTGCTGTCAAGTACTGCGTAAAAAACTGTTTTAATATCTGTTATATTACTCTTTAGTAAATAGGAGTCAAGCTGCTGGGCGGTAATGCCAACCTGTGACAAGACTTCTTCAATGATTTCACCGTCACTTATAACTAAATAAGGAAACGCTCCGGGCTGCGCCTTTATATTAAAATCGCTTACGGTAGTGGGTTTATTTCTTGATGAAGGAATAATGCTTATTTTGCCGCTGTTTTCAAGTACCGCGTATTCTACGTCTCTTATATCCGCGTATCCCGCGGCGCGGATTTCTTCCATTACCTCATCTATATTATATCGGTTATTTTTAAGCTCTTTAATATCTAATATTCCTTTATTAATTAATATAGTAGGTTTGCCTTGAAAAATATCACGGGACTTTCGGATTTTCATATTAACCGCCGATATAAGTATTTCAAGCGCCAAAAGTGACGCTATAGGCACTATGCTGTGCATAAGCGGCAAATTCATATCCTGCATCGGAATTGAAGCAAGTTCGGATAATAAAAGCACAATTACAAGCTCAACAGGCTCAAGCTCTCCGACCTGCTTTTTGCCCATAATACGCATTGCCACTATAACAATTATATAAAGTAAAAATGTTCTTAAAAAACTTACAATCATATCACGGCACCCTTTATTTATGTTCTTGTTTAAAGTATTATTACTAAAATAAAGAAATATTATTCTTGGTATTTGTTGGATAATTATGGATTTTAAATTATCATGTTACATTTTCGTGACATTTGCATAAAAATTTCTTTAAATTTTTGTTAAAAAACTATTGCAATTTTATAAAAAATGGTGTAAAATAGTAAGTAAGTGGAGCAAAGTGGATTGATAGTGGATTGATGGTGGATTGATTTGCTCCTTAATTTTACGAATGGAGGGCTGCTAAAAATGTTTGTTGGCAATTATTCACATAGCGTTGATGAAAAAGGCAGATTTATAATGCCCTCAAAATTTCGTGAGCAGCTTGACGGACGTTTTATGGCTACAAAAGGTATGGATGGGAATTGCCTTTATTTGTATGATATGCCGGAATGGGAAAGCTTTGTTAAACGTCTGCGAGAGCTTCCTAACAGCAAGCCTGAAATCCGCGCCCTTCAAAGACATTTTATTACAGAAGCTGAAATAGTAGAGATAGACAAGCAGGGGCGTTGCATTATATCAACAAATTTGCGGACATTCGCCGGTATTACATCGGGAATAAAGCTAATGGGCATGGATAATAAAATTGAACTTTGGAGCAGTGAATCCTGGACAGAATTTAATAAAGAAGATACTGCCGACGTCGCTGAAATTGCGGGTACGTTAGATTTGGTACTGTAAGGAGAAAATAATGGAGTTTTCACATAAACCCGTATTATACGATGAATGCATGAATATTTTAGAAATAAATCCTAACGGAATTTATGTTGACGGTACGCTCGGCGGAGGAGGACATGCCTCCGGCATTTGCAGCAGGATTACCGGAGGGCGGTTTATCGGTATTGACAGGGATAAGGAAGCAATAGCGGCAGCTTCAGAGCGATTAGAGCAATTTTCAGGCAAAACGAATTTTATTAATAGTAATTATGCGGACATAAAAGATATTTTACATAATTTAAACATTCCTGGTATTGACGGAGCGCTCCTGGATTTGGGGGTATCCTCATATCAGCTGGATAATCCTGAACGAGGATTTAGTTATATGAATGACGCGCCGCTTGATATGCGCATGAACAGGGATGACAATTTTTGCGCTTATGACGTGGTAAATGATTACAAATTAGAGGATTTACACCGCATTATACGTGACTACGGTGAAGAAAAATGGGCTAAACGCATTGCAGAGTTTATAGTGCAAAAACGCATAGAGAAGCCTATTAAAACCACATTTGAGTTAAATGACGTTATAAAAGCCGCAATACCGGCAGGGGCAAGAAGGGATGGACCTCATCCTTCAAAACGCACTTTTCAAGCTATAAGAATTGAGGTTAATTCAGAGCTTGCAAAGCTGAATAAGGCTCTGAGAGACTTTTTTGATTGTTTAAATCCGGGCGGAGTGCTTGCGGTAATAACCTTTCACTCGCTGGAGGACAGAGCGGTTAAAGAGCTTTTTGCGGAATTATGTAAAGGGTGCGTTTGTCCGAAAGACTTTCCGGTATGCGTATGCGGAAATACACCGAAAGGCAAGCTAATTCACCGCAAACCGATTACAGCGTCTGATTTGGAGCTTGAAGAAAATCCCCGCAGCAGAAGCGCGAAATTACGCGGGATAAAAAAGTTATAAACAAATGAAAGGATGGACTATATGCAGGATAATTTGGCAAGACCGTTACATGAACAGGCAAAAGCACCTCAAAAACATGTATCAACCAGAACAAAATCAAAGCCGAAACAAAAGTTCAGATGGGGACTTTTGTTCTTCTTTACGTTTTGCTTTGCGTTATCTATGCTCTTAGTCACAAGATATGCGGCAATAGCAGAGGTTGAAAAAGAAATAGCGACCGCTAAAAAGCAATATGAGCAGCTGGAATCAAAAAATATAACAAAAAAAGTACAAATAAAGCAGAAGATAAATATTGGTGAGGTTGAAAAGACAGCTAAAGAAAAGCTTGGTATGGTTAAGCCCGGTAAAAATCAGATAGTTAATATACAAGTGCCAACTGAGGATTCTGTACAGGTTTTATCCAGCGAAAAAGAAAATAGAAACTTTTTCGCTAAAGCAATGCAGATTGCCGGAAATATAGTGGCATATTTACACTAAATTATGATTATATATTTATAAAGGGGTAAGGGATAATCCCTTGCTTCTTCTTTTTTTAAGGGAGTGAGTGAGAAAAATGTCTAAAAAAAGGAAGAAAATAAAGCTCAGCAGCAGGATACTGACATTCACTCTAATGGTAGCTTTTTGTTTTCTGATTCTTGCGGGAAGAACTATGTATCTGCAGTTTGTCTGCGGTAATGAGCTTAAAAATATGGCTCTGGAACAACAGACAAAGGAAAAGGAAATAACACCCAGAAGAGGCACAATTTACGACCGCAACGGCAAGGAACTCGCAATCAGCGCTAATGTTGATACCGTTGCAGTAGATCCTAAGCGTATCCGTGAGGAAGATAACGGTGATAAGGTAGCTTCCACACTTTCTCAGGTGCTTGGAATGGAAAAGGATGATATACTTAAAATACTCAGCAAGCAATCCAGATTTGAATATGTAAAAAAACGTATAGATTTGGAACAGTCTCAAAAACTGCGCGTATATATAAGCGGTAAAGACGAAAACGGAGAGAATTTATCCAAGGAGGAATTGGAGAAACATAATTTGACAGGTGTAAGCCTTGTATCAGATACTAAAAGATTTTATCCATACGGAGATTTGGCTGCTCAGACTATTGGCATTACAGGCACGGATAATCAAGGGCTTGAAGGTCTGGAATATGAATATGACGAATATTTAAAAGGCGTTTCAGGAAAATTGGTTAAATCAGATTCGGCTTCGGGAAGTCCGTCGTTTGAATATGAAAAGTTTTATAATGCTCAGGCAGGAAGCAACCTTGTGCTTACCATAGATGAAACCGTTCAGAGAATTGTTGAAAAATGCCTGGATGAAGCTTTTATTGAAAATAAAGCGGCAAAAGGCGGCTGTGCGATTGTTATGAATCCGCAGACGGGCGAAATATTAGCGATGGCAACTGTTCCGGATTATAACCTGAATGAAGGTATAAAAATTACAGATCCTATAGTTTCCGCAGAGCTTGATAAACTTGAAGGCGACGCGTATAACAAAGCATATATTGAATACACCTCCAAGCTGAAACGCAACAAACCGCTGGTTGACGTATATGAGCCGGGGTCAACTTTTAAACTATTAACCTGCGCTATGGCGCTTGAGGAAAAAGCAACCACCCTTGAGGATTCCTATAATTGCCCCGGATTTTATACAATAGGAGGAAGGAATATCCACTGCTGGAGAACATCGGGGCATGGTACGCTGACATTTCTTCAGGGAATGGTCGCAAGCTGTAATCCTACCTTAATGCAGGTAGGGCTAAAAATAGGCAAAGAAAATTTTATTAAAAATTTTAATTTATTCGGTTTCAGAGAGGTTACGGGAATTGACTATCCGGGTGAAGCTATAGGTCCTTTCCATGATGTTAATAAATTCACCGAAGTAGACCTTGCGGTATGTTCATTCGGGCAAAGCTTTCAGGTAACACCCATGCAAATGATTACGGCTATATCGTCTTTAATAAACGGAGGGACTTTATATAAACCTTATCTGGTTAAGGAAATACAATCCGCGGACGGGCAGATTCTGCAGACAATTTCACCTCAAAAGGTTAGACAGACAATTTCGCCCGAAACCTCAGAAAAAATGAAATATGTTATGGAACAGGTTGTTATTCAATCCGGAAGTACGGTTGCTGTAAAAGGCTACCGGATAGGCGGAAAAAGCGGAACAAGTGAGAAATTGCCGCGTGGTTCCGGTAAATATATAGGTTCATTTGTGGGCGCGGCGCCGATTGATGACCCTAAAATTGTATGTATGGTAATACTTGATGAACCAATGGGTGAAAATTACTACGGCGGCGTTATTACCGCGCCTGTAGCAGGTCAGATAATCAGCGAAACCTTGCAGTATTACGGAATTGAACCTCAATATACCGAAAAGGATTTGGCTGAAATGGATACAACTGTGCCGGACATTACCGGTAAAGCTGTTGAAGATGCGAAAACCGCTTTAAAAGGCTTTAGCTTGAAGAGTGTGGTTAATGGCAGCGGCGCACAGGTATTGTCACAGGAGCCTAAAGCAGGGACAAAAGTAAAAAATAATTCCACTATTACAATATATACAGGTTCAGCCGGAGAAAAATTAAAGGCAAAGGTTCCTGACGTGTCGGGAAAAAGTGTAGAAGAAGCAAACGAGATTATAGTAAATTCAAAATTGAAGATGATAATATCAGGCGGTGAAGGGCTTGACCAAAAGGGTGTAATTTATAAGCAGGAGCCGCCGGCCGGTACGCTTTTGAATGAAGAAAGCAATGTAACGGTTTATTTAAAGAAAGAAGAAAAGAAGATTACAAATTAATTTAGGTGGTGAGCAGGATAAAATGAACTTGAAAGAGATTTTGCATAATATTCAATATGTTTTAAACAACGGAAATATTAATGAAGAAATTACTGATATTACCAACGACTCTCGTGAAGTAAAAAAGGGCGGCCTTTTCGTATGTATTTTAGGATATAAAACCGACGGACATAAATATATAAATCAGGCTGTAGAAAACGGCGCCGCTGCTGTTATTGTAACAGAGGATGTGCAGCGCAGTGATGTTACTGTTATTAGGGTAGACGACAGTAGGCGGGCTTTAGCACAGGCAAGCTGCGCTTTTTACGGAAACCCTACAGATAAGCTGAAGGTAATTGGCGTTACGGGCACAAACGGTAAAACAACCGTAACACATCTTATAAAATCTATTATTGACATGAACGGCAAAACAGCTGGGCTTATCGGCACAAACATTACTGTTATCGGCGATAAGGTGATAGAAGCCAGCCGCACAACACCCGAAGCTTGCCAGCTTCAAAAATGGTTCAAACAAATGCTTGATGCAGGTCAGGAATATTGTGTAATGGAGGTATCCTCACATTCAATTGAACTGCAAAGAATTGCAGGCTGCAAATTTGAAATAGGAATCTTTACTAATCTTACCCATGACCATTTGGATTTCCATGTTACAATGGAAAACTATATGAAGGCAAAGGCAAAGCTATTTGATATCAGTAAAAAAGCAATTATAAATATTGATGATGAATACGGGCAAAAAATGCTTGATTTTATAAGTTGTAAAAAGATTATTACATATGGAATAGAAAATAAAAAAGCGGACTTTTGCGCGGAAGATATAAATCTATCGGATAAAGGAATTATTTATAACGCTCAGATAAACGGTAATATGCATAAAATAAAAGCAATGCTGCCCGGGAAATTTTCTGTGTATAACACCCTGGCGGCGCTTGCGGCATGCAATTGTTTAGGGTTTGACGCACAGCAGATAGCAAAAGGGCTTATTATTGCTAAAGGCGCCGCAGGCAGGGCGGAGCCTATTCAGATTCCCGCGCCATTTAAGGTTATTATCGATTACGCGCATACGCCCGACGCGCTTATTAACATTTTGACTACTTTGAGAGAATTTTCAAGCGGAAGAATAATTCTTGTTTTCGGCGCCGCCGGAGACCGCGATATGCAAAAACGTCCTGTGATGGGTGAAATCGCGGGGAATATGGCGGATTTCTGCATCATCACTTCCGATAATCCGGCAAGTGAAGTTCCGATGGATATTATCAGACAGGTTGAGGAAGGCACTAAAAAAACTGAATGCCCGTATATATGTATAGAAGACAGAGAAAAGGCTGTTTTATACGCTCTTGAAACCGCAAGAGAAGGGGATATAGTTTTACTTGCCGGAAAAGGCCATGAAACCTATCAGATTATAGGAGATGAAAAAGTTCATTTTAGCGAGGAAGAAATCGTAAGGAATTATTTTAAACGCTAAGGAGAGTAATTAAGGATGAGTTATATTATACCGTCGGGCATTGCTTTTTTAATAGCAATTACACTGGCTCCGTTCGCGATTCCTGTATTGCGCAGGCTAAAGTTCGGACAGGAAATCCGCGAGGAGGGTCCAAAGTGGCACGCGTCTAAATCGGGTACACCCACTATGGGAGGAATTATCTTTATTATCGGTATTATAATCAGCGGAATAATATTTCTGCGTGATGATTTTAAAGGTATTATGCTGATTTATTTAAGTGTCGCATTTGGAGCGGTAGGTTTTTTCGATGACTATATAAAGGTTGTTCAAAAAAGAAATTTAGGATTGACAGCAATACAAAAATTACTGATGCAGACGGCCGCATCCGTTATTTTTGTTTATTTATTATATATAAATGGAATGCTGCCGACAGTATTGAAAATACCGTTCACAAGCATTTCGTGGAACATGGGGCTATGGTATTTGCCGTTTGTTGTTATTTTTATTATCGGGATGGTTAACGCTGTTAACTTGACAGATGGAATTGACGGACTGGCTTCCTCGGTTACGATTATAGTATGCCTGTTTTTCGCCGTATTCTCAAAAATGATCGGTAATGACTCGAGCAGTATATTTTCAGCAATTATAGCAGGCGGCGCCGCCGGATTCTTAATATTCAACAAATATCCGGCAAAAATATTTATGGGCGATACAGGTTCTTTGTTTTTGGGAGGATGTCTTGCCGGCATAGCTGTTGCGGACGGTCTTGCGCTATTTCTTGTGATAGCCGGAGGAATTTATATTTTAGAAACAATTTCTGTCATCATTCAGGTGACGTCTTTTAAACTTACGGGTAAAAGAGTATTTAAAATGAGTCCTATACACCATCATTTTGAAATGTGCGGTTGGAGTGAAAATAAAATTGACACGATATTTAGTTTTATTACAATTGTGCTTTGTGTGCTGGCGTATATAGGAAGGTAAGGAGTGTTGCGCTTGAAATCAAAAAGCCGATCAAGGAAAAAAAGCATTTTGAGAAAGAAAAGCATAATTAATCAAATTATATCATCTTTGACATACAAAGGAAATCTGGATGTTGAATTAATAATATTAATAGTGCTTATGCTGATGTTCGGGCTTATAATGGTTGCAAGTGCAAGTTCGGTTGCGGCATTGTATAAATTTAACGACAGCATGCATTTTTTGAAAAAACAGTTTTTATTCGCGATTATTGGTATAGTACTTATGCTTGTACTGTCAAAGGTTGATTATCATATACTGGTAAGTTCGAGAATTCTAGTGCCGACATTAATATTTACGTGGTTTTTTGTGCTGATTACCGCTTTTGTCGGCGAGGAATTAAACGGAGCCAGAAGATGGGTTACAATTGCAGGAATCAGCATACAGCCGTCAGAATTTGCAAAAATCGGATGGGTGCTTTTGTTTGCTTCTGTTTGCTCAGGGCAAAAGCCGGATGACTTTAATAAATTAAAATCAAGCTGGGTTAGATATGGTGTGCTCATAGCAATAATTGCGTTTCCGCTTTATCTCCAGCCTCATAAAAGCGCGATTATGCTGATTGGAATGGTTTGTGTAATTATCGCTCTGGTTGCGGGGGCAAAAATAAAATATTTGCTGCTCGCCGCTCCTGTTGGAATTTTAGGAGTAATAGCTATTATTTTTACGAGCGAATACAGTGTAAAGAGAATGACAAATTTTTGGGATCCGTTTAAAGACCCTACAGGCTCGGGGTGGCAGGCAATGCAATCACTTTACGCAATAGGCTCCGGCGGCTTGTTCGGCAGGGGACTTGGTAAAAGCATACAAAAATCTTTATATATACCCGAACCGCAAAATGACTTTATATTTTCAATAATATGCGAAGAATTAGGATTTGTGGGAGCCGGGCTTGTTATATTTTTATTTTTTCTATTAATTGTAAGATGTATAAAAATTTCAATGGAAGCGCCGGATAAATTGGGAAGCCTGATTGGTATCGGAATAGCATCGCTCATTTTTGTTCAGGTATTTATAAATATAGCGGTTGTTACATCCCTTATGCCTGTTACAGGTATGCCGCTGCCATTTTTCAGCGCCGGAGGAACTTCGCTCATATTTACTATAGCAAGTATGGGAATTGTACTTAATATTTCAAGGCAGGGCAAAACAAACAATTTAGCTAAGATGGAGGTAAAAGGTTGAATGAATTCAACCTTTTAAATAAATTAACGTCGCCTGCCAAATGTTTGCATTCGCAAACAGGCAGATGCGAAATTTAATCTCTAGTCATTCCTCTGCAAAATCGGAATGGAAAGAGAAATAAATTATATTAACAGCTGCCGATTTTGGCGGCGGAATGGAGATTAAATATGAGAGCGATACTTGCGGCAGGAGGAACAGCCGGTCATATAAATCCTGCTATAGCGATTGCTAGGGAAATAGTTTCGCGCGGCGGTGAAGTGCTTTTTATCGGAAATGAAAATGGCATGGAAAAGGAGCTTGTACCCAAAGAGGGTTTTGAAATAGAATGTATAAAGGTATCGGGATTTAAAAGAAGCTTAAGCCCAAAGAATTTTAAAACCGTATGGCAGGCGGCAAGGGGACTTGCAGCAACTAAAAAAATTATAAAGAAATTTGAGCCGGATATAGTTATTGGCTGCGGAGGATACGTTAGCGGCCCCACAGTTTTTTCTGCTGCTATGATGGGAATACCTACACTTATTCATGAACAGAACGCATTTCCCGGTATGACTACAAAAATTTTGAGCAGGGTTGTATCAGTAATAGCTATAAGCTTTAAGGATAGTATAAAATATATACCGAATAAAGATAAAATTGTATTTACCGGAAATCCTGTGCGTGAAACGATACTTAATATATCATATGAAAGCGCAAGGGAAAATTTAAATATTACAAAACCGCTTGTACTTGTATTCGGCGGAAGCCTGGGCGCTAAAAAGATTAATGACACATTGATACAGCTTGTGCCTGTAATAGACGAAAATATAAATATAATATGGGGTACCGGAAAAAGAGAGTATGAAAATATTTTAAGCGAGCTTAAAACAGTAAAGGTAGGACAGAACATTACCGTTACGCCGTATATTTATAATATGGACGAGGTTATGGCGGCTTCTGATATAGTGATATCCCGCGCAGGAGCTATTACTCTCAGTGAAATCTGTGCGAAAGGCAAAGGCGCGATTCTTATTCCTTCGCCATATGTAACAAATAATCATCAGGAATATAACGCTAAAGCTCTTGAAAAAGAAAACGCGGCAATACTAATTCATGAGGATGAATTATCGCCAAGGCTTCTTGAAAAGCATATTTATGATTTAATAAATAATCCTGATAAACTTGCGCAAATGCAAAGCAACGCTTTGAAAATGGGTATGCCGGGCGCAACGGAATTAATTTATAAACAAGCAGAAAGACTTGTTATTCACTAAATTTTTAGCTTCCGCATAGTATGTAGGGTAAGAAAGTTTTTTACTTTTGCGGAGGTGTAAATATATAATATGAGTAAATATATTATTAGAGGTGGCGAACCGCTTTCAGGCGAGGTTTCTGTGCAAGGGGCGAAAAATTCTGTTTTACCTATTCTTGCCGCTACTGTTATCACAAGTGGAAAGAGCATTGTTCATAATTGTCCTAACATCAAGGATGTCGAAATTACAATAGAAATATTAAAATGCCTCGGGTGTAAAGTCGAACGGCAGAAAAATACAATAATTGTTGACGCTACAAATATAACTAATTATTACATACCACAGAGCCTAATGAATAAAATGCGTTCGTCGGTTATATTCATGGGAGCAATTCTTGCAAGGCTTAATATTGCTAAATGCAGCTATCCGGGCGGATGTGAGCTGGGAGCAAGGCCTATTAATCTTCATCTTAAATCTTTCAGACATTTAGGTGTTAAAATTAAAGAGACGCACGGCTACATAACCTGTGAGCTTTCAAAATATAAACCGGGTAAAATAAATCTGGACTTTCCGTCAGTTGGAGCGACGGAAAATATTATGCTTGTTTCAAGTTTGCAAAAAGGTAGAACAACTATTGTAAACGCGGCTCGCGAGCCGGAAATTGTTGACCTGCAGGATTTTTTAAATAGCATGGGAGCTAAAATATCAGGCGGGGGCAGCAGCACAATTGAAATTGAAGGTGTAGAATCACTTTCTCCTGTGGAACGTAATGTAATTCCGGATAGAATAATGGCTGCCACGATGATGTTTATGATTGCCGCGACCAAAGGTGAACTAACCTTAAAAAATGTAAACGTATCTCATTTGGATAGCGTCATTTCGGTTCTTGGAGAATGCGGCGCGAATATATTAACTGAAAATAATAAAATTCATATAAAATGTCCGGAACGGCTTAAGGCGATAGATATAGTTCAGACGATGCCTTATCCGGGATTTCCGACTGACGCTCAGTCACAGCTTATAGCAGCTCTTTGTACTATGAAGGGTACTGCGATAGTTAAAGAAACTATATTTGAAAATCGGTTTAATACTGCCGTAGAGCTCACTAAGATGGGTGCGGATATTACTTTAAACGACCGTGTAGCTGTTATAAAAGGTGTAAAAAGCCTGCATGGAGCTAATGTAAAGGCTCCCGACCTTCGAGGCGGCGCGGCGCTTGTTATCGCAGCGCTGGGCGCGGAGGGCGACAGTGAAATTGATAATATTTATTTTATAGACAGAGGTTACGAAAATTTTGATGGTACTATCAGAAGTATCGGCGGAAATATAAAAAAAGCGTGAAAATGGGGGATATTGCTTGAATAAAAGAAAAACAAGCGGTACTAAACGTACCGCTAAAAGAAAAAAGAAAAAGAGTACAAGCATATTTTTTATAAAGCTTATTTTAATATTGGGTTTGCTTTATGCGGCTATATTTCATACTCCGGTTTTTAAAATCAGAAATATTGTTGTAACAGGCAATAATATTGTAAACGCCGGAAGCGTTGCGGACGCGTCCGGAATAATTCCCGGTCAGCATATGTTTAAAATTAACATAAAGAAGTCACAGGCTAATATTGAAAAAATCGCGTTTGTTTCAAACGCTAAAATAAAATACAAATTTCCAAATGATATAAATATTATAATAACCGAAGGCAGCGTTATGGCAAATGTTAAATTTTCCGGCGGCTTTGCCTGCGTAGATAAAAATTTAAAAGTTTTGGAAATTGCAGCAAAGCCCGTTAGTTTTCCCGTAATTGAAGGAATAAATGTTCAAAAAAGTGTAGTTGGTGAAAAAATAACTATTGACGAAACTGATAAATTTGATATAATATTATTATACATTGAAATTTTGGACAAGCATGGAATTATTTCACAGTTCAAAAAAATGAAAATGGATGGCTATAACCTTAACATGGAAATGGAAAACGGAGTAAAAGTTAAATGCGGGGGTAATGATGATGCGGAATATAAAATTTCCGCGCTGATGGAGTGTATAAAAAACTCTAAAAATGCAAGCATTGGTACTTTTGATGTTACCAATCCCAAACGGGTTGTATACAGCATAGATTAAATTTTAACGGGGGTTAAAATAATGGTGGACAAACATAATCTTACCAAGCAAATTTCAATCTTGGTTATCTGTGCTATTTTAGGCTTTGCTATATGTGTTCAGCTAAAAAGCGTAAAAATAATAAGAAGTCAAGACACTACAATAAGAGGCGAAGAATTGCAGAAAATGCTTGTAGCGGAAAAAGAAAAAAATTCATCTTTGCAGGACCAGATTAAGCAAATGCAAAGTACTATAGAAAATTACCGTGATTCTATAGAACAAACAGGTTCCGCTTATAAAGGCATGGAAAACGACTTGATACGCGCTGAAAACCTTGCCGGGCTTACTGATGTTTACGGTTCGGGGATTATTACAACAATGTCGGACGCAAAAGCAAATATCAACTCCGGCCCGGTTGAAAATCAGATAATACATGACAGTGACGTCCGTTCTGTTGTAAACGAGCTTCTGGCGGCAGGAGCCGAGGCGATAAGCATCAATGACGAACGTGTGATATCCACAACCGCTATAAGATGTGTAGGGCCGGTTATACTTGTAAATAATACAAGAAGCTCAACACCATTTGTAATAAAAGCAATAGGAGAACCGACAGCCCTTGAAAACGCTTTGAATCTTAGCGGCGGTATTGTGAGTGAGCTTCGCACCTGGAATATAGGCGTAGATATACAAAAGGCAGAAAGAATCGACATGAGCGCTTATAAAGGTGACGTTTCCTTTAAACACCTTACAACGGTTAAGAAAAAACAGGAATAAATTGATATAAATTAAGGGGATGAAACTAGTATGTGGGCTGTATTAGGGCTTCTGGTAGGTATATTTTTAGGCCTTATAGCTAATTTTCATATACCGCCTGAATATTCAAAATATGTAGCTATAGCTATTCTGGCGGCATTGGATTCTGTAGTCGGCGCAATCCTTGCAAGTATGCAAAAAACGTTTGATAATAAAATATTTATAACCGGTTTCTTTGCAAACGCTGTACTTGCCGCCGCATTAACGTATCTTGGAAATATGCTTGACGTTGATATTTCACTTGCTGCTATTATAGTTTTCGGCACAAGAATATTTAATAATTTTGCGACTATACGCAGGTTGTTTTTTTCAAGAAAACGTATTAATGTTTTAGAACAGAAATCCGGAGAAGAAAATTAAAAAATATATTGAAATTTTTTAAATTATAGTTTATAATTATATATAGTATATTGAGGAGGGCAAGAAGATGTTAGAGTTTGAACAGCAAGGCACCAATGTAGCTGTCATAAAAGTGGTTGGTGTTGGCGGCGGCGGCAACAATGCCGTAAACAGAATGATTGAGCACGGAGTAAAGGATATAGAATTTATTTCTATCAACACGGACAAGCAGGTACTTATCAGTTCAAAAGCAACTCACAAGATTCAGATCGGAGAAAAAATAACAAAAGGTCTTGGAGCCGGTGCAAACCCTGAAATAGGCAAAAAATCCGCTGAAGAAAGCAGGGAGGAAATCGCGCAGATTTTAAAAGGCGCCGATATGGTTTTTGTAACTGCCGGGATGGGCGGCGGCACAGGTACCGGGGCTGCTCCTATTGTTGCTGAAATAGCAAAAGAAATGGGCATTCTTACTATAGGTATTGTTACAAAGCCTTTTACAATGGAAGGCAGAGTAAGAACAAGTCAGGCGGAATCCGGTATCGCCGAGCTTAAAGCTTGTGTTGATACTTTAGTTATTATTCCTAATGACAGATTACTTATGATCGCGGATAAAAAGACAACTGTAAAAGATGCGTTTAAAATGGCGGATGATGTATTACGTCAGGGTATACAAGGTATTTCTGATGTAATAAAATGCGAAGGCGATATTAACCTTGATTTTGCTGATGTAAAAACTGTTATGAAAGACAGAGGTCTTGCTCATATGGGTATCGGCAGAGCTAAGGGAGACGATAAAGCGGAAATAGCTGTTAAAATGGCTATTAACAGCCCGCTTCTTGAAACTACAATTGACGGCGCTCGCGGCGTACTGCTTAATATCACTGGCGGTATGGATTTAAGTCTGTTTGAAGCAGCGCAGGCAGCTGAGATTGTAAAAGAATACATAGATGATTCTGCCGTATTTATTTACGGTATAGCTATGGATGAAAGCCTAGATGATGAGATAGTTGTAACGGTTATTGCCACAGGCTTTGAAGCGCCTGTTCCGAAATCCAGGCCAATAATACCTCCCGCGCCTCAAAAACAGGAAGTTGAACAGGGCGAAAACAAGCAGGATTATTCAAAAGCTGTTGCGGATTTTATCGCGAATCGTCAGTCGAAAACATCCATATTCCAACAGCCGAAACCGGCGTATACACCGCCAAGTCCGTCTCCTCAACCGCCTCAAAACCCGTTGACTCCCGAAGATATAGACGATAATGGATTTGAAATTCCTGAATGGCTCGGCGGCGGAAGAAACTAATATTTTATATTATGTATAAAAATAAATCACCTTTAAATGTATGGAACATATACTAGCATTTGAAGGTGATTTTTTTTACGTTATAGGAAATTGCGTGAAAGCTGCTTGTTTCATAAAATCGAACCTTTATTCTCACGCTCACTAAAAATATTTAATATATTTGTAGAATTTTTTAAAAAAACTGTTGAAAAATTTTTATTTAGTGTTATAATATAAAGGTATAGAAAAGCGGCGGATGGTTTAACCATTAAGACTGCTTAGTTAAATTAATTTCTACATATGTCGTAAATTTTGCGGCAGAAAGGGGAAAACATGGGAAAATATTTTGGAACGGACGGAGTAAGAGGTGTTGCGAACACCGAGCTTACCCCGCAATTGGCGTTCGACTTAGGTCAATTTGGAGCGTATGTATTAACTAGCCATAATAAACATACTGCTCGCATTTTAGTAGGAAAGGACACCAGAATTTCCGGCGATATGCTGGAATCTGCATTAGTGTCCGGTATTTTATCCGTCGGCGCACACGCGGAACTGTTAGGCATTGTGCCTACCCCTGCTGTTGCGTATCTTACAAGGAAATATTCAGCGGATGCCGGCGTTGTTATTTCAGCATCTCATAATTCAGTTGAATATAACGGCATTAAATTTTTTAATCAGTCTGGTTTTAAACTCAGCGATGAAATTGAAAACGAAATTGAAGCCTATATCATGGGCAAAAAGGTTATTGAGGAATTGCCCACCGGTAATAAAATCGGCAGGAAATCCTTTAATAAAAATGCCACACAGGATTATATGGACTTTGCTATCTCGGCCTCTGAAGTGAATTTAGAGGGTCTTAAAATAGCTGTCGATTGCGCTAACGGTGCTAACTTTTATATTGGGCCCGAAGCAATGCGGAGATTGGGCGGAGACGTTCATGTAATCAGCAATGCACCGGACGGCACCAATATTAATGAAAATTGCGGTTCTACTCATATAAATAGATTGTGTGAGTATGTAAAAGAAATCAAAGCCGATATAGGTCTTGCATTTGACGGTGACGCAGACAGGCTGATAGCTGTTGACGAAAACGGTAATGTAATTGACGGTGACGTAATTATGGGTCTGTACGCAATGTACTTAAAGGAAAAAGGCAAGCTGAAAAATAATCTTGTTGTAGCCACTGTTATGAGCAATATGGGGCTTACCTTATCCTGCCGCAAGCAAGGTATTGATGTAATTCAAACTAAGGTGGGCGACCGTTACGTACTTGAAAAAATGCTTCAAAAAGACAGCGTTTTGGGAGGCGAACAATCGGGACATATTATATCCTTAGTGGATAATACAACGGGTGACGGGCTTGTTTGCGCCCTGCATCTGCTGTCGATATTAAAAACATCGGGAAAAACAGCATCACAGCTGCGAGGTGATATTACAATACTTCCGCAGGTGCTGGTAAACGCTAAGGTGCAGAATCAGTATAAGACAGATATGCTCAGCGATTTGGAAGTTATACAGCTAATCAGCTTAATTGAACAGAAGTACAATAAGCAGGGAAGGCTGCTGGTACGTCCGTCGGGTACCGAACCTGTTGTACGTGTAATGATAGAAGGCAACAATAAAGATGAAATGCAAGCTGACGCAACTGAGCTTGCAAAGCTTCTCGAAAATAAATTTTCAATATAGGAGGATAAAACAATGTGTGGAATAGTTGGATATGTTGGCAAAAAAGATGCGGTTCCTTTTTTATTAAACGGGCTTAGCAAACTGGAATACAGAGGTTACGACTCAGCGGGAATCGCTATTCTTACTGATGATAATAAAGTTGAAATGGTAAAAACTAAAGGCAGATTAAGCGCGCTAAGAGAAAAAATAGAGGGCAGCTCTTTCAGCGGAAATGTTGGTATCGGACATACAAGATGGGCAACGCACGGCGCTCCGTCCGATGTTAACTCTCACCCGCATTTAAACACCCGGGGCGATATTGCTGTTGTACATAACGGAATTATCGAAAATTATCTGTCCCTTCGCGCGAGCCTTACTAAAAAGGGATACACCTTCCTTTCTGATACCGATACAGAGGTAGTATCACATTTAATTGATTATTACTATAACGGAAATATGGTTGACGCTTTAATTAAAACCATGTCAAGAATTGAAGGCTCTTATGCTTTGGGAGTGGTTTCATCCCTGCATCCGGGTGAATTGTTCGCTGTTCGTAAAGACAGTCCTCTTATAGTAGGATTAGGCGAAAACGAAAACTATATCGCCTCGGATATTCCGGCAGTGCTGGAGCATACACGTCAAATTTACCTGCTTGAGGACAAGGAAATCGTATGGTTTAAAGATTCCGAAGTGAAAATCCTTGATTTAGACAAACAGGAAATTAAAAAGGAAATATTCCATGTAAACTGGGACGTTTCCGCTGCTGAAAAAGGCGGATATGAGCATTTTATGTTCAAGGAAATCATGGAACAGCCAAAGGCTATAAATGATACGGTTATGCCTCGTATTCGTGATGGTGAGGTTGTGCTTGACGATATTAAGCTTTCCGCAGACCAGATTAACGCTTTAAACAAAATATATATAATAGGCTGCGGCTCTGCGTACCATGTAGGGGTCATAGGCAAATATGTTATTGAAAAAATAGCCAGAATACCTGTAGAGGTTGAGCTTGCCAGCGAATTCCGCTATCGTGACCCAATCCTCGGCGAAAAGGATTTGGTTATAATTATAAGTCAGTCCGGTGAAACCGCAGATACTCTTGCTGCTCTTCGCGAGGCTAAAAAACGCGGCGCGAGAATTCTTTCTGTTGTTAACGTAGTAGGAAGCTCAATCGCGCGTGAATCCCATGATATTTTATATACATGGGCCGGCCCTGAAATTGCTGTTGCCACAACCAAGGCTTACAGCACACAAATGCAGGCGCTTTATCTTATAGGTCTGTATCTTGCGAGCGCTAAAAAAACAATTTCTGAGGAGTTAAAGCAGGGTTTACTAAAAGAGCTTGCAACCATTCCGCAAAAGCTGCAAACGATTTTGGACGCTCAGGAAACCTTGCAGGAATATGCTTCAAAGCACTATAACGCAAAGGATGTATTTTTCCTCGGCCGCGGGCTTGACTATTGCGTTGCGCTTGAAGGCTCGCTGAAATTAAAAGAAATTTCTTATGTTCACTCCGAAGCATACGCGGCGGGCGAATTAAAGCATGGTACAATATCTCTTATTGAGGAAGGCACGCTTGTTATTTCGCTTGCGACCCAGAAGGATGTATTTGACAAAATGCTAAGCAACATTAAAGAAGTTAAATCAAGAGGAGCTATAGTGTTCGCGATTGCTCAGGAGGGCAATACCGAAATTGAGCAGGAGGCTGACTTTGTATTATATATTCCAAAAACAGAGGATATTTTCGCTCCGGCTCTTACAGTTGTGCCATTGCAGATTTTCGCTTATTATGTATCGGTAAATAAAGGCTGCGACGTAGATAAACCTCGTAACCTCGCAAAATCCGTAACAGTTGAATAATCTCAAAATTAAAAGCCAGGCATTGCCTGGCTTTGCTGTTTACAACCTCCGGCTATTAAAAAAACTTTCTATTGTTATAATTCATTAGTTGAATCATATAATATATTAAAAACAAAAAGGAGATATGATATGATTAATGAACAGCAATACGTAGTCTTATCGCTTGAATTACATATGTTTTTTGGGCGTATTATGAAAGAACACTCACTTTTTTTAGAGGTAGGGTTTACGCCTCCCAATGCTGATTTTTCCAGAACAGCGAACCAATATAAAAATCAGTTTGAATCCGTTTTATCCTCAGCCGTTCAGTTGGGTACCGGTATAATAAGTCCTAAAGTGGTAACATCCGGTGAAATCGTCACCGATTATACACTTGGCACCGAACAAAAAACACAAAAATTTACCGGTATATCGATTAATCAAGAAATTACCAGACAGGAATCCGGCCTTTATGGCAATATGAATCCTCAAATAACACCCATTTTGATGCAACAAGTAAAAAATCTCAATATGAAAACAAAGCCGATGATAGACGGGATTATTGAATTCAAGAAAAGAATATTAAACGCTGTTTTGTCATGCGATATGTTTACAGTTAATTATCCATTGCTGATTGAACATATACTGCGCGAAGCAAACATGTATAGAACCCATTTAATTGCGCTTGAAAACGGTGAAGATCCGCATGATATAAAAGATACTGAACTTTTTTGGGATCAAATTATGATGGAGCACGCGTTATTTATTCGCGGTCTGCTTGATCCAACAGAAAATGAGCTTATAATAACATCGAATGATTTTGCGAGCGAGTATTATAAATTAATGCAGGAAGCTAAAATGGCTACAGATCTAACCATTAAAAGTATAACTGATAAAACCTTGCAAGAAACGATAAAGTATCGTGACTTTAAAGAAGCAGGCACAAAAGGAATTGCCGGCTGTAAAATACGCAGTATCATTTTACCGTTGCTGGCAGATCACGTTCTGCGTGAATCGAATCATTATATAAGATTGCTTAGGCAAATGAGTTAATTAATTTCACCATATTTGAGAATTTCACACTACAGGTAAACAATTATTCATAGTCTTATCGGGGCGGATTAACCGCCCCTTTTTTTTACATCCAAAGCATCGATGACATAGACAGCTATACCGGAGCCGGTTCGGTTATTTCCATTAATGATACGGATTTTATAATTCAAGGAACGCAGCACAGTATTGCAGGTGACATCTATAAGGCTGGATTTACGGAGGTATGTGTGAGAATTGACTTTTTTGGACATAAATGATATAATTTAAGGTAAAGAAGGTGAGGAACGTGAAAAGGTGCATTGCAGTTGCCGGAATAGTTTAAGCAAAATTAAAGGAGGATTTTTATGACTATTCCGGATAATAAGATATATCCAAGAACAAATGATTATGAAACAATATACTTAAAAAATACAGTAAAATCTCCCAACATAAGTATCGGCGATTATACGATGTATAACGATTTTCAGGCCGACCCTACGCAGTTCGAAAAAAATAACGTATTATATCATTATCCTGTCAACAATGATAAGCTGATAATCGGCAAATTCTGTTCCATTGCGTGCGGCGCGAAATTCCTGTTCACAAGCGCGAATCATACGATGCAATCGCTTTCGACCTATCCGTTCCCTATCTTTTTTGAGCAGTGGGGACTGGAGCAGAAAAATATTGATTCGGCATGGGACAACAAAGGGGATATTGTAATCGGGAACGATGTATGGATCGGTTATGAGGCTGTGATTTTGTCCGGCGTCCATATTGGAGACGGCGCGATTATCGGCACAAGGGCTGTTGTTACAAAGGATGTTCCGCCATACACAATTGTCGGCGGCATACCTGCCAGAGCAATTCGGAAACGTTTTCGGGATGATGTAATCCAAAAACTTATGAAGTTGCAATGGTGGGATTGGCCTTTGGAAAAAATACAGCAAAATCTTGCATATATTATGAACGGGGAGATTGATCGCTTATGAAACTGAAAGGAAATGTTTTTTCTCAAACATTACAAATGGATACAGGGATATCTGTCGTGACGCCAAACGAGCTGAAAACAGACGGAGCCTATAAAATAGTGTATCTTTTGCACGGTTTATGCGGAGACAGCAGCACGTGGATGGATTATTCTATGCTGCCGGCTTACGCGAACGAATATGACGCGATATTTGTGATGCCCGAGGCAGGGCGCAGCTTTTATATTGATATGAAATACGGGCTGCGTTATTTCACCTATATTGCCGATGAATTGCCGGAAATTTGCAAGAATATTTTTAATATATCTTCAAAACGAGAAGATACAGCGATTCTGGGAAGTTCCATGGGCGGATACGGCGCGCTTAGATGTACGTTGCTGAGGCCGGGTCAGTATGGCTTCTGCGGCGCATTTGCTTCACCGTATCTGATTCTTAAGGAATTTATGGACTATTACAGGGAAACAGGCCGGCTGGACGTTCCGGATTTTCCGGCGATATTCGGGGAGAATCTGGAGTGGAAGCCTGAATATGAAATTTTGCATTTGGCTGAAAGACTGCATAAGGAAAAAATCAAGCCGCAAATCTATACGGCTTGCGGCACGGAGGATTATTTGTATGACGTCAACATCCGGTTCCGTGACGCAATGCAGGCATATGATTTTGATTATACTTATGAAGAGTGGCCGGCAAATCATGACTGGAATTTCTTTAATCAGGCACTTGACAAAGCATTGAAGAAATTCTTTAGAAAAAACTGAATTATTTGGGAAAGGCGTTTTATCTTTTGATAAGCGCCTTTTTTCATGCCCATTTTTTTGAGGTGAAGCATATTCAACATGCTCTGAAAGCCGCATGGCGGCTACATTTTCGAATTATTCAGTAGACATTAATTAAATACAAACTATAAAAGTATCTGCAGAATTATATTAAAAAGCAGAAGCAAAATTGATAAAACAATAGCAGGCACCTTAAATTTAATCTTATTAATGCTTTTTATATTATCACTATATTTAATAAAAAGATAAATAACAGCGGTAGTAATAATATTTTGTATCAAAATAAATTGTATAAACGGAAATAATCCTCTGACAGGTGAAATCTGCACCATCCAATGGGGCGTGAATAATATATAAATTATATACAAAATACGCCATGCGGAGTTAATTGCCAAAGTAAATAAAAGTGGATGCTTTTTTAATTTACCGCAAAATACATAATATGCTGTGAACATAACCAAGCCCTCTAAAATTATAGATACCGAAGGGTTTATAATCTTATCTATTCTTACAGGGAAAACAAGGTCAAATAATTTTATGCCTGCGCAAATTATTGCTGTATATAGAATTGAAGCAGGTTTGCCTGTTTGGGAATAAACTTTATTCATAAAATAAAACGCAAGTGGATACCAGAATATAAAACCAATGTTAATTGGAATAAGGTGAATCAGAAATCCAAAAGTTGCTTCTGTTATACCCCAGATAGATGCACATATTATAATAGGAAATATATCAAATTGTTTCTTCAAAAAAATCCCTCCTAAGCAGCATTTTTACTATTTTATGACTTTAGACGAGGGATTATGAACATTAGGTAAAAAAGAAGAAACAGCATTTCTGATTTCACTATAGCTTGTGCATCTGCAAATATTTGACTCAAGCCATTCCTCCATAACATATTCGTCGGCATCCGGATGCATAATACGCAAGGCGTGGCAAACCATTAAAAAACCCGACGTGCAGTAACCGCACTGAAAAGCCGAAAAATTAACAAACGCATCCTGTTCGGGGGTATTTTTAAGCCCTTCAACAGTTAAAATTTTATGACCTGCCGTTTCTACTGCTAAGACAAGGCAGGATTTAACGGGAAGATTATCTATTATAACAGTACATGCTCCGCAATCTCCGTTTAGGCACCCCGGCTTTGCGCCTGTTAAGCCAAGCTGATTGCGCAACACATCAATCAGCAAATCTGACGGGCGAACCGCAACGCTTCTGATTTCATTATTAACATTTAATTCAACTACGCTTTTGCCTTTGTATTCTATCAATTTATATCTCTCCGATTTTTTTAAGCATTTCTACAATCGTATTTTTTAAAACAAAAAGTCTGTAACCATCCGACCCGTCAATATTATTAATTGGAGGGGCAGGCAGTGCATTGCAAATTTTTTGCGCAACTGAGTCCGGTGATTCTTTTTCATTCAATATCTTTTCAATTTTAAGTGAGCGGAACGGAAATTCGCAAATGCCTGAAAAAGCCGCTCTTAAAAGTCCGTCTTTTTTAAGCATTCCAATGGTTATCAGCGGATAATCTATTTTTTCATTTTTAACCTTTTTAATATGAAAATAAGGTAAAAACAAATATTCTCTGTCAATTATGAATTGTACTATAAAATCACCCTGTTCCAAAATCATACGACCGTTCCAAAGCTCGTTTATCTTCCGATTTTTTAAACCGTTTGCTGTTTGCACTACAACATCGCATTCAGAAATGAGCAGTGGGATTACCGACTCCCTGTAAATTATTGTACCGCAGACATTGCCGCCAATTGTAATTCTGCATTGATTAGTATGGTCGGCGATTCTTTTTATAGTTGTGCTAAGAAAAGGAAACAAGTTGGATTCGGCTATCCTTGTAAGCGATACGGCAGAACCTATTATAAGACTTTTGCTTGTTATATCCATACAAGTACATTCCGGTATAGCCTTTAAATCAATAACAGCTGACGGACAAATGCTGCCAAGCCTTGACATACTGATAATTTCGGAGCCGCCGCTGTAATAAAAAGGATTGGCAGATTTAAGTTCTTGATATATATGGACAGCCTCATGCAGTGTTTCAGGGCGATAATAATCAAAATCAAATGGAATCATAGGCTGCCTCCTGTACAACTTTTCCATATATACTCGGGTGATAAAGGAAGCTCGTTTAACCTAGCGCCGGAAGCTAAGGATAAAGCGTTGGCAATTGCTGCCGGAATTCCGATAATCCCATGCTCGGCGTATGATCTTGTGCCGTATGGCGCGTCTTCCTGTGGGGTTATAACAAAATCAATCAAATAATCAGGTTCCTGCCCAATGTGCAAAAGCTTATAATTTCTAAGGCTTGAATTTTGCATAATACAATTATTATCAAACAAAAATTCTTCTCTTGTCGCAAGGCTGATACCCATGCTCATTCCGCCCCGTATAATACATTCAGCTGTATTGGGATTTATAAGCTTTCCTATATCGATTACTGTTGCGGCTTTTAAAATTTTATAGGTGTAATCAATTGGATTGTATTCAATTTCAACTGCCTGCGCGCCCACTGTCCACGCGTTCGAGGGTTTGCCCTTGCCGGTTTGTTCATTTATAGGTGACAGATGATTCAAAATAAAACTGCCCCGCCCTATAATCTGGCTTCCCACAGTGTTTCCGTCAGGATATTTTAATCCGTGTACTAAATCCTGAAATCCAATCGCATATTTGGGGTTATGCTTTAAATAAACCTTCTCATCAGCTATTTCCAAATCTTCCATAGGACTTCTTAAAGCCACAGAAGCAATATTTTTCAATTGATTTATTACATCATCCGCCGCGTTTAATACCGCTCTGCCGGCTAAGTAGCTTGAAATACTCGCAACAGTTTTCCAATGCTTGGGGTTTTGCTGTGTATTTATATCAGGTTTAACATAAATCCTGTCAGGATTCATTTTTAATTTTTCGGCTAATATCTGAGCAAGCAGGGTTTGGCTTCCCGAGCCTATTTCAACAACGCCTATACTAAGGTTAACGCTGCCGTCTGAATTAAAAGTAATAATTGCGCCCGACGATGCGTTTGTCGGCGGATTCGGAGCCTTCCAAAGACAGCTCATGCCTTTGGCAATTATCCGGTTGTCAGCTAAAATGATTTTAGAGCCTTCGTCCCATTTAATTAATGTCTTGAGTTTACTTATACATTCTGACAGATTTCCCGTATTGCTTTTTGTAATTTCAATTTGCGTGGGTGAATAATGACCAGCTTTTATTGCGTTTCTGCTTCTGAATTCCAAAGGGTCAATTCCGCATTTGACTGCCAGAATATCCATCATTCTTTCGATACAAAAAGTATAAGATTCATGACCAAATCCTCTGAATGAAGTACTATAAGGATGATTTGTATAAACACAGTAAGAATTGCATATCAGGTTTTCAATATTATACGGCCCCGAACAATCACAAGCGATAGATCTGGACATATACGGATTTATATCTGCATAAGCTCCTCCGTCAAGATAAAAAGACATATCGGCCGCCTTAATAATACCATCCTTTGAAGCTCCCAGTTTAATTTTAGCTTCAAGCCCCAAACGTCCCGGTGCGGTCTCCATATCCTGCTCTCTTGTGCAGCTTAGGCATACCGGTCTGCCGCAGACCGCTTTTGACGCAATATATGCAAGAAATTCAAGGTATATCGCGGATTTCCCTCCAAACGCTCCTCCGACAAACGGAGTAACTACATTCACTTTACCTTCTTCTATATTAAAAAATTTGCTGACCAATTCTTTAACAGCATAAGGCGATTGTGTTGATGTTGCTATATGAACATTACCGTCGGACATTATTTTCGCAATAGCGACTCTTGGTTCTATAGCGGCATGATATGACTTTTTTAATATAAAACTTTGTTCAGCCGTAAATTCACTTTCAGCCCAGCCCTTTATATTATCTCCTTTTTGTATTGTATAAACGCTTGAAATATTAGTTTTACTTATCGGATAAACATCATCCTCGAGTTTTGTATATGACGAAATAGCTTCATGAATTAATGGCGCGTCAGGCTGCATTGCGTAAATAGGCGAATCTATAACCGGAAGTGTTTCATATTCAACCTTAACCATTCGCGCGGCATTTTCAGCTTCATGCTCGCTTAATGCCACAACCAAAGCTACCGGTTCGCCGTAATATCTTACCTTTTGGACTGCAAGCACAGGTCTGTCCTGAATGAGTATCCCTGTTAACACAGGATACTCCATGCCGGTTATAACAGCCTTAACGCCCGGCATTTTTTCCGCGTCATTTTTATTAATTGATTTTATAATTCCGCTTGCAGTCTTGCTGGTTACAAGCTTTGCGTAAAGCATATCCGGAGTAATAAAATCGGCAGTGTATTCAGCCTTTCCTGTAACCTTATCCCATGATTCTTTCCTTAAGATATTTAATCCTATATATGTGTTCATTTACATCACTCGTTAGTCAAAATTTGATTGAAATTTACCATATTTATCTTTTACTGATTTTCTATAATTATTCATAGATTTTTTATTTATAAAATATCATTAAACTTGACAAAATAATTATTATAGTGTATTATTAAAAGATGTAATAATTTTATAAGGATTGATTAAATGCCACAGCTCATTGATGAAGTTAAAAGAAGAAAAACCTTTGCTATTATATCCCATCCTGACGCGGGGAAAACCACGCTTACAGAAAAACTGCTTCTGTACGGAGGCGCAATTCGCCTTGCAGGTACGGTAAAAGGCAGAAAAGCGGAAAAATTCGCGGTTTCGGACTGGATGGAAATAGAAAAACAAAGAGGGATTTCGGTAACCTCAAGTGTTATGCAGTTTGATTATGACGGTTACCGTATTAATATACTGGATACCCCGGGGCATCAGGATTTCAGTGAGGATACTTACAGAACTCTGGTTGCCGCCGACAGCGCTGTAATGCTTATAGACGGAGCTAAAGGTGTTGAAGCCCAGACAAAAAAACTGTTCCATGTATGCAGAATGAGGGGAATACCTATTTTTTCATTTGTGAATAAGCTGGACAGAAATTGCAAAGATCCGTTTGACCTTATGGAGGAGATAGAAAAAACACTTGGAATCCGTGCATATCCCATGAACTGGCCTATCGGAATTGATGGTGATTTCAAAGGCGTTTATAACAGAAAACTTTCTCAAATTGAGTTATTCGAAAGCGGAAATCACGGACAGAATATAATAGCTTCAAAAGCAGGAAACGCCAAAAATGAAGAATTTAAAAAGATTTTAGGCGATCAGCTATATAACAGGCTTTGCGAGGATATTGAGCTTTTAGATATGGCCGGCGATGAATTTGATATGGAAAAGGTACAAAAAGGAGAGCTTACGCCGATGTTCTTCGGGAGCGCCATGACAAACTTCGGCGTACGTCCGTTTCTGGAGGAGTTTTTAAATCTTGCGCCAATGCCTTCTAATCATATGTCGGCGCAGGGGGAGGTTTGTGCCCAAAATGATTCTTTTTCCGGATTTATATTTAAAATTCAGGCAAATATGAACCCAACCCACCGTGACAGAATTGCGTTTATAAGAATTTGTTCCGGTAAATTTAATAAAGGTATGGAAGTTAACCATGCCAGAATGAATAAGAAAATCAGGCTGTCACAGCCTCAGCAATTTTTAGCGCAGGACAGAAATATTGTAGAGGAGGCATATGCGGGGGATATAATAGGCGTTTTTGACCCCGGAATTTTCAATATAGGCGACACATTGTTTGAAGGTAAAAATGATATAAAGTTTGAAGATATTCCAATGTTTCCCGCCGAGCATTTCGCTGTGGTAACTGTTAAGGATGCTATGAAAAGAAAACAGTTTATGAAAGGAATTCAGGAAATTTCCGAAGAGGGAGCGATTCAGGTTTTTAAAAAGCCTGATTACGGTTACGGAACGTTAATAGTAGGTGTTGTAGGGGTTTTGCAGTTTGAGGTTTTGGAATACAGGCTGAAAAATGAATATGGCGCGGATATAGATATCAGACAGCTGTCATATACTTTAGCTCGTTGGATTACTCCCGCAAAACCTAGCAAGGAGTTATTGGGCTATACGGAATCCGCGATTTTGGTTGAGGACCAATATGAGAGGCCGGTTGTATTATTTAAAGATGAATGGATTATGGGAAGAATAAAGGAAAACAACAAAGACGTTGAATTTATTGATATTCCAACATCATTATAGTTTATATATAATAAATTTAAAGGAGTTATTTTATGAAAAAGACAATGGGGTCATTTTCTTTAACAGTTGTTATTCTGCAGCTTATATCTTTCCAGGCTTTAGCGGAAACCGGTTCGGGAAACGCTTTTGAACAGCTAAGGCAGGTGCAGCAATACAATTTTTCAATTGGTATTCTTGCAATGCTGCTTGTAGGTTTCGGATTTTTAATGGTATTTGTCAAAAATTACGGATTTAGCGCAACAACAGGAACTTATCTGGTTGTTGCGACCACACTTCCGTTATATTTATTTCTGCGTTCTACGGGTGTAATATCTGCGGAAGCGTTGCCAGTAGAAAGTGTAGAATCAATTTTATTCGCAGAGTTTGCTGCAGCGTCGGCACTTATCGCTATGGGAGCGGTACTAGGAAGATTGCGCATATATCAATATGCCATTTTGGGAATTTTATTAGTTCCTGTTTATATGCTGAATGAATGGCTTGTTTATGATGGCGGGCTTGCTATTACAAAAGGTTTCACAGATGCAGCCGGTTCAATTATAATTCATGCTTTCGGAGCATATTTCGGGTTAGGACTTTCTATCGCACTTACATCTTCCAGACATAGAGAAATGAGTATAACAAGCGATGCCGCATCAGACAGATTTTCAATGCTTGGTTCTATGATTTTATGGATTTTCTGGCCAAGCTTCTGCAGCGCAGTTGTAGCTCCGCAGCAATTTCAGCTTACCGTAGTAAATACAATATTATCATTGTGCGGGGCAACATTAAGTACATATATTATGAGCATTATATTCAGAAAAGGTAAAATAGCAATCGCGGATATTGCAAATGCTTCACTTGCGGGAGGCGTGGCTATCGGTGCAACCTGTAATATTGTAAGCCCTGCAGGTGCGTTTGGCATAGGTTTAGCGGCCGGGGCTTTGTGCGTTATTGGATATGTGATTATTCAATCAAAACTTGAGGCTAAGCTTAAGATAGTAGATACCTGCGGTGTTCACAATCTGCATGGTATGCCCGGTTTATTCGGCGGTTTGATGGCAATATTAGTTGTCCCAAATATTGCAGCAGCACAAATTTGCGGAATTATAATTACTGTTATTACAGCTTTTATTTCAGGTATAATCGGCGGATATATAATTAAGATTACAGGCAAAAAAGAAATTCCTTACGAAGACTGTGAGGAATTTGCAGAATAATATTTTAAACCTCCAAATATTATAAAACATATTTGGAGGTTTTGCTCATATTTATTTAATTTCTGCTTTTGGCTGCCTGGCTGCCAGGTAAGAACCGCCCAATACCAAAATAAGCGCAATATAAACCTTTTCGCCGGGTATTATTCCGTTAATGAAAAATGTTGCGAGCGGCGTTAAAATCGGTTTAATAAAAAATACGAGCGACGCCGCCATTGCGGATGTTTTTTCCATACCCTTAAAATACGCCCAGTACCCCACACCTGTTACCACGATACCTAAATACAGCACATTCCAAATATTACCGGAATTTATTCCTGTAACCTCAATTCTCATCATAAGCAGGAATACAAGCAGAACCAGGCTTCCTATAAAGAATGAAAAACCTGTTTGAATAATACCGCTCAGCTTTTTCATGAATTTTTTGCTTAATACTGTATATAAGCTGAAGGAAAGCGCAGATAGCAAAGCAAGCACAACCGAAAATAAATTGCTTCCGGATGAAAAATCCGCGCAAACAAGCACGCCTGTAATACAGAGAACAATTGCGGCCAGTTTTACAATGGTAAATTTATCCTTTAATATAAATACCGCAAATAATATCGTAAAAACAGAATTTGACGAAAATATTATAGCGATAAGCGCCGGGGAATCTGCCTTTAAAACGGCAAATTGCAAAAGCAGCATACTTACGCAGATACATAAAACACCAAGCAATATCATGCTTAAATAATCTGACTTATCGAGTTTAATCCCGTTTTCCTTTATCTTTGCGATTGAAAACGGCAGAAGCACTGCGCCGCCGATAAAAAACCTTATAAAAGTAATCGCAAACGGATTGATTTGCGCTGCAATAAGCTTGCTTACAGGCTCAAAGGTTGTGAAAATGAGCGCGGTCAGCATTATGTAAATAAAACCTTTTTTCATTTGATACTCCTTATAAATTTATATGATTTTTTACTGCTTCGCTAACGCATTTTTTTGCGTTTTTTATTATGTTTTCATCGACAGGTTCGTCAAAATCGATAAATGTGTTATTTTCAATACTATTGCCTGTTAATGTTTCATACCATACTGCGCCTAAGATATATCTTCCCAAGCCTAATGACGCATGAAAGGTGTCACGATGCAGGTTTGTAATTCCGCTTTTTATGGCATATTGAAATGCCTCGCCGCTTGGAATTATCCTAAGTCCCCCTAAATCCTCCGCAACTTGAGAATAGGATTTTTTCAGGTCACTAAACATATCATACTGGTCTTTGTAACCGAGTTCAACGTTTAATCTCTGGCTTCCCTGTTCATATGCCCAAGTCTGATGTATAATTTGCGCAGCTTGCGGCGCGTATTTCTTGATATAATCAGATAAATGTTTTATATACGGATTATAAGAATCATAGTTAACACTTGAATGGCTAACCTGCTGCATAGTTACAACATCCCATTTATCACTTTCAAGAGCATGTCTTATAGAAACCAAATCAGAAGTTCTTCTTCCGTTAAGCTCATATTCATAAGCCTTTTCATTTTTTAAAATATTATTATAATGTCTTTCAAGAGAGCAGCCGCCTATATATAGATTTACGACTGTTAAATCAACATTATCACAACGGGCAATTTGATGCAAATATCTTGTTGCATCCTGTGAAAAGCTATTGCCTATAGCTAAAATTTTCATTTCATTCCTCCTCGGTGGACTTTTGCTATTAATAAGTATATAATTATATTATAGCATTCTTTATATAAAAATAAAAGACATAATTTAGAAAATTTCAACTATTTTCCGGGTTTCTATATTAGTAATCTAATAACCGAAAAACGGCAGCGCGTGCTGCCGCTGTGGTGCATGAGAAAACCATGCGATATGTTATTATTTTTTAATCTGATTAAATTGCAAAATGAAATTTGAATTTAATCAGATTTTTTTTTATCATCGTCTTTTTTATCAAAATCGGATAATTCTTCTGATACCTCCGCCAAATATTCTCTTTTTATATTAAAATTTGTATTATGTGATTTTCTATAATATCTTAATGCAAGATATGCGGCTGAAAACAAAATGACCATTAAACAGCCCGCAATAAGCCCGGAAATCTGATCCTCCACAAAAGGCATACTTATGATTACTAAAACCAGCATAATCAATACAAAAGCCGAGGTGTAGGGAAAGCCCCATAGCTGGCATTTTCCATGCGGAGGACACCCGTGGCTTTTTCTGAATCTAATATGTGTTGCCATAATTACAGCATAGGTAAAAAGCATTGCGAAACCGCCCGAGCTTACTAAAAACAGGTATACATTAGGAAATAAAAAACCTATTCCTAATCCTGCAAGCATAGAAATACCTGTAAATATAATTCCTCGATAGGGAACATCTGTTTTATCTTTCAGCCATTTAGGCGCAAGCCCTTCATCTGCAAGAGATTGAAGTGTGCGGGCAAGCCCGAATAAGGTTGCGAGCATAGTTGAAAGTATCGCTGTTATTAATACGATGGTTAAAGCAGTTCCAGCCCAGCCGAATCCATGCGTATTGAGTGCGAAAACCATCGGGCTGCTGGTTACACTTAATTGAGAGGTCGGAATTAAAGGAAGCAATACTGCTGCTGATAAAATATATATACCGATTAATATTACAACTGTTTGTCTGATAGCCCGTGGAACAGTTTTAGTTGGTTCTCTTGCTTCGGAAGCCGTAAAACCTATAACTTCAAATCCTGAATAAGCGAACATTACAATTAACATGCTTCCTGCCAGCTTTGTGAATCCTCCGGGCATAAATGCCTCGCTTGAAAGGCTTCCCGCACCGATTGAAGTTCTTCCGGGATATAATCCGAAAATTAAAAGCAAAGCTATTACAGAAAAACATATAATTGCTAATACTTTGATAGAAGCAAAGGCGCTTTCGAGCTTGCTTAATTTGTCAGCCTCCAATAAATTTAATAATGTCATAAAAATTATTACTATACTCCCTAGAATCGCAATTGAAACGTTCGGATACCATGCGCGTACCAATAAGGATATAGCGGTGGCTTCGCTGGATATACCTAGTGTAAGCCCTGCCCAATAAACCCATCCCACAACAAAACCTGTTCCCTGCCCGAATGCCTGAGCCGCAAAGGTTCTGAATGATCCCGAATCGGTATTAGCTACAGTCATTTCGGAGATTGCAAACAGGATAAAATACACAAGGATACCTGCGAATATATATGCAAGCAATACAGAAGGACCTGCTGCCTTAATTGCAACTGATGAACCTACGAAAAAAGAACCGCCAATTACGGAGCCTACTGCCATCATAGTAAGCTGCCAAGCGGAAAGTCCGTTTTCCTTTTTCTTCATATTTAGTCTCCATTCCGCCGCCCAAAACAGCGGCATATTACATAGTCTAATATCTCTTAAACTTTTATTGCTTATATTTTCAAAGATTTATATATATTATGCCATAAATGATGAATAAAAATTCTAATAAATAAAAAAAGTGATATATAGTATATGGATATAAATGATAATATAAGAACTATTTTTAATTATTATATTGATTTTTATTATTTTTTAATATATAATAGAAAAATAATTATATTTAGGAGGATAAATAATGAAATTTTTGGGAAAAAGAATTGGCCTAATAATTGATAAAATGCAGGAATGGTCTTTGTTTAAGAGTGAATCTTTGGAAGGCTTTACATTTATAGAAAGCGAATATACTGATAATAATATACCTCCGGCGCATAATGCCGGATGGAAACCGTTTGTTTCAGGTATGCGCCTATCCGGAAAGGATAATCATTATTGGTTTCATTCGGCTTTTAAAACACCGAACAAGGAGGAGGGAAAAGAGCTTTATTTTAGTTTAAAAACGGGTAAAGAGGAAATGTGGGCTGCTACCAATCCGCAATGCCTGGTATTTTTAAACGGAAAAATAACTCAGGCACTGGATACTAACCATACGGAAATATTACTTGAATATAATACCGAATATGATATGTATATGTACTTTTATATGGGCATGGATGGCAGCGACTGCGAATTTCATCCGTCACTTCAATGGATGGACAAGCCGGTACAGCAGCTTTATTATGATATATCCGTGCCATATTATGCTGCGCTCTGCTTTAAAGAAACCGAAGAGCCTTACATAACAACTCTAAAAGAGCTTAATTGTGCAATTTTGCTTTTAGATTTAAGAGAACTCAGAAGTAAAAATTTTTATGACAGTATTGATAAAGCAATTGAATATTTAAAAGAGAATTTCTATGATGGTGTATGCGGAAAGGGTAACGCGGTTGTAAATTGTATAGGGCATACTCATATAGATGTGGCATGGCTCTGGACCTTGGCGCAGACAAGGGAAAAAGCGCAGAGAAGCTTTGCTACGGTTATAAACCTTATGAAGCAGTATCCTGAATATAAATTCACGTCGTCCCAGCCTCAGCTTTATAAATATGTTAAGGAATCAGCGCCCGAGCTATATGAAGAAATAAAACAAAGGGTTAAAGAGGGGCGTTGGGAGGTTGAAGGCGCAATGTGGGTTGAAGCTGATTGCAACCTATCAAGCGGTGAAAGCCTTGTGCGTCAGATAATCTTCGGTAAAAGATTTATGAAACAGGAATTTAATGCGGACAGCAAAATATTATGGCTGCCCGATGTTTTCGGCTATAGCGCGGCTATGCCTCAAATTCTTAAAAAATGCGGCGTTAACTCATTTGTGACATCTAAAATAAGCTGGAATGAAAGCAATAAGTTGCCGTATGACACATTTATATGGGAAGGTATTGACGGTACGGATATATTTACACAATTTATTACCACGCAGGATTATATTAAAGGTCAGGAACCAGATAATTGTACTACATACTGCGGATATATTAAACCTGAGCAGGTTCTTGGTACATGGGAAAGATACCAGCAAAAGGAATATAACGGAGAGACTATACTGACCTTCGGGTTCGGCGACGGCGGCGGAGGTCCTACTCAGGATATGCTGGAACAGCAAAGAAGGCTGGCTTATGGGTTGCCGGGAATGCCTAAAACAAATATTAGCTTTGCAGGTGATTTTCTTGATAAAGTAAAAGAAAATTTTATAACAAACGGTGAAAAGCTGCGCAAGCTTCCGAGATGGGTGGGAGAGCTATACCTTGAGCTCCACAGAGGCACATATACAAGCATAGCCAAAAATAAGCGCAATAACCGCAAAAGCGAACAGCTTTATCAGACGCTTGAAGGTATCAGCTCAATCAGCATGAATTTGCTTAATACGGATTATCCTCAAAATAATATTAACAAAAGCTGGGAAACAATATTATTAAATCAATTCCATGATATTATTCCGGGGTCTTCAATATTTGAGGTTTATGAGGATTCAGACAGACAGTATAATGAAATTTTAACGCTCGGTAAAGATTTATATAATCAAATGCTGGATAATATAGCAGCTAACCTTAACACAAAAGGAGGCGTTCTGGTTTACAATCCGCATTCATATATTTGCAGCGATGTTGTGGATTACAAAGGCAAAAAGATTTTTGTGGAAAATATTCCGGCATTCGGTTGGAAGGTGATTGATGCTAATGTTCCCGAAAAATCTGTTTTTGCGGCAAAGGATAGTATTGAAAATAAGTATTATAAAGTAAAGTTTAATAAGGCCGGTGATATTATATCAATTTACGATAAAGAAAATGACAGAGAGCTTGTTAAACAGGGCCTTGCCGCGAATCAGTTCCAGATTTTCGAGGATTATCCTTATACATATGACGCATGGGATATAAGCCCGTATTATAAAGATAAAATGTGGACAGTGGATAAACTCGAAAGCGTAAATATTATTGACGAAGGCGCAAGAGCGGGGCTTGAGCTTACTAAGCTTTACGGTAACTCAAAGTTTGTGCAAAAAATATTCCTGTATAATGATGGAAGAAGAATAGATTTTGAGACAGAAGCGGACTGGCATGAGGATCATGTCGTATTAAAAGCGGCTTTTCCGTTTGACATTCACGCAAATGAAGCAACCTATGAGGTGCAGTTCGGGCATGTAAAACGCCCGACTCACAGCAATACCAGCTGGGATGAGGCTAAATTTGAGGTTTGCGGTCAAAAATGGGCTGACATTTCCGAAAACGGATATGGCGCAGCGCTTTTAAATGATTGCAAATACGGTTATAATACGGAAGGAAGCACAATAAAGCTTACTTTGCTTAAATCCGCCACATATCCGAATCCTCAGGCAGACAGGGGTCATCATAAGTTTACATATTCGATTTATCCGCATGGAGATTCAATTGAGGAAATAATCTGTGAGGCATATAATTTAAACATTCCGATGGTTGCGAAAGAAGTATCGGAAAATAAAGGAATACTAAAGGATACCTTCTCTTATTTGAGCTGTGATAATAAGAACATAATAATTGAAACGATTAAAAAAGCGGAGGACAGCGACGATATTGTTATCAGATTATATGAAGCCGCAAACAAACGAACAAATGCTGCTTTAAGGTTTGGAATTCCTGTGAAAAATGCTTGCCTGTGCGATATGCTTGAGAATGATATTTCAAGTGTTAAAGTTAGTGATAATTCAATAAACCTGCAAATAAAACCGTTTGAAATTATAACATTAAAAATAAAAAACTAAAAATTACATACAATATCCTATGGAGGGATGCATATTGAAAAAATATTATTCAATAGGTATAGATTTCGGGTCTTTATCCGGCAGGGCGCTTATTGTAGATTTACAGAGCGGAAAAGAGCTTTGTACAAGTGTATTCGAATATCCGCATAAAATTATGGATGAAAGGCTTCCGGGAGGGAAAATATTAGACGTTGATTCCGCGCTACAGCATCCTCAGGATTATTTGGATGTATTTAAAAATACTGTTCCGCAGGTTTTAAAAGACGCAAATGTAAATCCTGAGGATGTTGTAGGCGTTGGTATTGATTTTACTTCTTGTACTATTCTTCCAGTTTTAAACGACGGAACACCTTTATGTTTTTTAGACGAATTTAAGGATGAACCGAATGCTTTTGTGAAGCTTTGGAAGCATCACGCCGCGCAAAAACAGGCAGACAGAATTAACGAGCTAGCAAGCGAAATGAATGAAGAATGGATCTTGCGGTACGGAGGCAAAATATCATCGGAGTGGATGTTCCCGAAAATTCTGCAAATATTAGAGGAAAGCCCCGAAATTTACAGAAAAGCAGATAGATTTATAGAAGCGGCGGACTGGGTTGTTTGGATGCTTACGGGCAAAGAAACGCACAATTCATGCGCTGCCGGATATAAAGCTTTATGGAGCAAGCAAGAAGGTTACCCGTCGAAAAAATTCTTTAAGGCGGTGAACCCTGAAATGGAAGATATTATTGGAACAAAAGTTTCTAAAGATATAACGCCTATTGGTTCTAAGGCAGGAGAAATTAACGCTGTGGGCGCGGGGCTCACAGGGCTTTGCGAGGGAACCGCCGTTTCAGCAGGAATTATTGACGCCCATGTTGCTTTACCTGCTGTTGGAATTAGCGATACAGCAAAAATGCTGATGATTATGGGTACTTCAACCTGTCATATTTTAATGGGAGATTCACAGCAAATTGTTCCCGGTATGTGCGGGGTTGTGGAGGACGGAGTATTGCCGGGTTATTTCGGTTATGAAGCGGGGCAATCCTGCGTGGGCGACCATTTTGACTGGTTTGCGGGAAACTGTGTACCGCACGATTACTCGGAGCAGGCAAAAAGCCAAAATATAAGCATACACAAATTTTTAAGAGAAAAGGCTAAATTGCTTAAAGCGGGTGAAAGCGGGCTTTTAGCTTTGGATTGGTGGAACGGGAACCGCAGCGTATTGGTGGATGCCGACCTTACGGGTATGATGCTTGGCATGACACTGCAAACAAAACCTGAAGAAATGTATCGCGCATTACTTGAGGCTACCGCCTTTGGAACAAGAATAATAATTGAAAATTTTGAGGAAAACGGAATAGAAATTGACGAGCTGTATGCCGCAGGAGGAATTGCCGAAAAGGATGAGCTTATGATGCAGATTTATGCAGATGTGACAAACAGGCAAATTAAAATTGCAGCGTCACCGCAGGCTCCGGCGCTGGGAAGCGCTATTTTCGGAGCTGTTGCGTCCGGATATTTTAAAAATATTAAAGACGCGGTTCAGGTTATGGGTAAATTAAAAGATACAATATATAAACCGATACCGGAAAATGTTGCGGTTTACGATAAATATTATAAAGAATATAAAATCCTCCATGATTATTTCGGCAGAGGCGCAAATGATGTTATGAAGCGTTTAAAGCTTTATAAAAAGGAAACTCATAAATAAAAATTAAACCGGCTGAATTTTTAATTTAGCTGGTTTTTTAAATTATTAAATATTTATTAACATTATATTAATATTTGTATAAACCTATTGACTATACAAATATAGTAAGCTATAATAAGTAGCATGCTACATAATTACAGGGGGGGTAAACCATGCATGATGATATAGGGTTTTATATTAAAAGAATTAATGATTCATTGGTTGCGGACGCCAATGTGCAGCTTAAAAAAGTGGATTTAACATTTTCACAAATGAAACTGCTGATATATCTGATTAATAAACATGATGTACATATAACTCAAAAGGAAATAGAGCAGCATTTTAATTTAAAGCATACCACTGTAATCGGTCTTTTGCAGCGAATGGAAAGAAAGGGTATTTTAAAGGTTGTGGTAAATCCGGGGGATAAAAGAAGCAGAAATATAATTCTTTTGGACAAAGCATATAATCTGAATGAGGAATTAAAAAATTTAGGAAATGAAATGAAATATAAGATATCCGGCAAAATGTCACAAAAGAAGCTTGAACAATTAAAAAGCCTGCTTGAAGAATTTTATAATAAAATAATTATAAAGGATTAAGATGAAAGGGATGAAGTTATGAAATTTAAAATAAAAAAGAAAAAATATATAATAGTACCGGCAATTATTATAATAGTAATAGCTGCCGCCGTATTATTTATAAACAATGCCAACGCAAATAAGAAAGCTATGTCAAAATCTATTAACGAAGCTAAAGCTACCGTTCAAAATTTAGTTTCTACAATTACAGGCACAGCAACGATTACCCCAAAGGATCAGTATTCTATTACGTCGCTTGTCAGCGGAGATATAATTTACGCGGGTTTTGAAGAGGGCGACATGGTAAACAAAGGCGACTTGTTATATAAAATAGATTCAAAGAACGCTGCGAAAGGCGTAAGCAGCGCGGAAGTATCACTCAGAAAAGCCGAGCTTCAATATAGTGAAGCTGTTAAAAATAAAAATGATTTGAATGTAGCATCGGATGTGTCGGGTGTTATAAAAACTCTAAAGGTAAAATTAGGCGATACAGTGCAAAGCGGCGCGGTTATTGCCCAAGTTTATGATGACAGCTATATGGAGCTTACTTTGCCTTTTAATGAAAGTGATATACCAAATATACATACAGGCGACGGCGCCGTAATTAAGATAGCTAATACAAGCGATACTGTATACGGAACCGTAACGTCAATTAAAAACGCCAGCTATGCCAAAACAGGCAATATGCTTGTTCAGGATGTTATAATTAAGGTGAAAAACCCTGGCACTATTACAACATCGGACAGCGCAACCGCATACATAGGCTCTGTTTCATGCAATGACAGCGGAAAATTTGCGTATGTTACAGAAAAAACAATAACCGCTAAAACCTCGGGAGATGTCAGTTCTATAATCATAAAAGAGGGTAACAGAGTTAAAGCCGGCGAAACAATCGTAACTTTAAATAATGACACGGTAAACAGCACGATTTCAAGTAATGAGCTAAGCGTTGAAGAAAGCAGAATCGCAAAGTCGAAAGCGGTGGATCAGCTTGATAATTATACAATTACCGCTCCGATCTCCGGCAAGGTTGTAACAAAAACGATAAAAGAAGGCGATAAGCTTGATACTTCAAACGCTTCAACGGTTATGGCTGTAATATATGATTTATCAAGCCTGAAATTTGATATTAGCGTCGACGAGCTGGATATAAATAAAATATCTGTTGGTCAGGAAGTATCGATTGCGGCGGACGCGCTTGCGGGCAAGACTTATAAAGGTTACATAAGCAATATCAGTATTAGCGGAACAACATCCAATGGTGTTACAACATATCCTGTAACTGTTGAAATTGCTGATTTTGATGATAATTTGCTTCCTGGAATGAACATCGACGCGACGATTGTTGTTGCAAACGCTGACAATGTGCTGTCGGTTCCGGTGAGCGCGGTGCAGAGAAATAATTTAGTTTATGTAAAAGGCGAAAAAGAAGATACGAATGATAAAGCGCCTCAGGGTTACAAAAGCGTAAAAGTTGAAACCGGCCTTTATACTGATGAATTTATTGAAATTAAATCAGGTCTTAATGATGGCGACATTGTTTGGGTTGAAGCCCAGAAAAGCGATTTGCCGGGAATGATGGGAGGAAACATGCACGGCGATTCGGGCGGACCTGACGGCAGCAGCGGTTCGTCCGGAGGAGGAAGTAAAACATCAGGCGGCAATAGCAAAGCATCCGGGGGGAGTACGGGCACAAACCCACGTTAAAATTGATCGCGGGAAAGGATTTAAAATTATGGAAGCTTTAATAGAGTTTAAAGATATTTATAAAATATATGAAATGGGCGATCAGGAGGTTCGCGCTATAGACGGTGTATCCTTTAAGGTTTTAAGAGGTGAGTTTGTTGCCTTAGTTGGAACCTCCGGAAGCGGCAAATCTACCTGTATGAATATAATAGGGTGTCTTGACGTGCCTTCCAGCGGTTCATATTATCTAAACGGTCATGATGTTAAAAATTTGGATAAGGATGAGCTTGCGGAAATTAGGAATAAAACGCTCGGGTTTATATTTCAGCAATATAATCTGCTTCCTAAGCTGAATGTTATAGAAAATGTTAAACTGCCCTTGATATACAGCGGCATAGACGAGTCAAAACAAACGCAAAAAGCTATGGCGGCGCTGGAGCGTGTCGGACTGGCGGATAAATATAAAAATAAGCCTTCTCAATTATCGGGAGGTCAGCAGCAGAGAGTTTCCATTGCAAGGGCGCTGGCAGGCGACCCGTCGGTTATTTTGGCTGACGAGCCTACGGGCGCGCTTGACTCAAAAACAAGCAAAGAGGTTATTGATTTTCTAAAGGAACTTAATGAGTCGGGAAATACAATAGTGCTTATTACTCATGACAACGCGATAGCAGCGCAGGCCCAAAGGGTTATAAGAATACAGGACGGGAAAGTGATTTATGACGGCCCTACCGTGGGTGATGAAATTATAAGCGCTAATATAAAAATGAGAAAAGAAAGGATACATAATAATGAAATTTAGAAAATTGGTGCAGCTTGCGTTATCGAGTGTTATTTCAAATAAAATGCGCTCCTTTCTTACTATGCTTGGCATTATTATCGGCGTTGCGGCAGTTATAATTTTAGTTAGCATTATGGACGGCGTAACAGGGCAGGTTACGGATATGTTTGAAAGCCTTGGTACTAATTCAATAAATGTATATATAACAAACCGCGGAGGAACAAGGCAGATAAGAGCAAAGGATATTTATAAATTCGTTCAGGATAACCCTGATTTATATTCATATGTTACACCTAATGTAACATTGGGCAATGCAACTGTTAAAACAACCGAAATACCGGATTCAATATCAACAACTGTAAAAGGCGTAAGCGAGCAGTTTGATGAAATTAACAGCCTTGAGCTTGAAAACGGAAGGTTTATGCAATATTTTGACGTGGAGAAAAAACAAGCTGTATGTGTTATAGGCAGCTATATACAAAAGGAATTTTTCGGAGACAAATCTGCGCTGGGTGAAATAATAAAAGTTAACGGAACGCCGTTTACTGTTATCGGTATTCTTAAAGAAAAAGCCGACAGTGAGCAAGGTTCATCCGATGAATGCTTTTATATACCATATACTAATGCGGCGAAAATGTCCTCTATGGCTTTTATCGGAAATTATACAGTCAGCGCGAAGGATACTGATAAAATTAATTTAGCGGTAAGCAAACTAAAAGAAAGACTTAATATTACTATGGGAAACAGCGATTTTTATAAGGTAACCGCTTTAAAAGAAGTACTTGATAAATTGACCAGCATAACAGACACCCTTAAAACGGCGCTTGTTACGATTGCGGGTATCTCGCTTTTGGTAGGCGGTATTGGGATAATGAATATCATGCTTGTATCGGTAACCGAAAGAACAAGAGAAATCGGTATAAGAAAATCTCTCGGCGCAAAAGACGGAACAATTATGAAACAATTTGTTATTGAAGCAGGCACAGTTAGCGGTATCGGCGGTATAATGGGAATTTTACTGGGAGCCTCGGTCTCAATGCTGGTAGGCAAAATTTTGAAATTGAGCGTGTTTCCGTCTACGGGCGCTATAACAGTTGCATTCAGCGTTTCGGTTGCTATCGGTATTATATTCGGATATCTTCCGGCGAAAAAGGCTTCTAAGCTTAATCCTATTGACGCACTGCGCTATGAATAATTAGAAAGGATTGATTTAATTGAAAAAAATATTAGCAGTATTATTAATTATAATTTTCACTTTAGGCTCTGCTTCCGTGTTTGCGTGGAATAATGAGCAGGATGTTTTAACGCTGCTTGCAGAACTTGAAATAATACAGGGCGATACAAATGGTGATTACAGGCTTGACGATACTGTTTCCCGTTCGGAATGCTCAAAAATAGTTATTGCGTTATCAGAATACAGAGATTCGGTCGCAATCGGAAGCAGCGTATCACCGTTTAAGGATGTTCCGGCAGCATACTGGGCGGCGCCATATATTCAGCTTGCGGTTAATAACGGACTTATAAAAGGGTATACAGACGCAACCTTCAGACCGGATGGCACTGTGCTTTATGAAGAGGCTGTTACAATGCTGCTCAAGGTTTTAGGTTATACGGACAGTGATTTCGGCAATTCGTGGCCTTACGGTCAGGTTGGTATAGCAAAAAGAATCGGTCTTTGTGATAATGCAGATAAATCCATCGGAGACGAGCTTACAAGGCGTGATATAATGCGGCTCGCGTATAATCTTTTAAATATTAATAAAAAAGGCGGTACGGATGATTATATAACAACTCTAGATTATAAAATTGCTGAGGATGTTATTCTTATTGCAACCTCCGGAGAAGATTCTTCAGTCGGTAGCGATAAGGTATTCACATCTGATGGAACCTACAAAATTAACAGCAAATTTAATCACGATAATGTAGGCAGAAAAGGCGATTTGGTTATTAAAGAAAACAATGAAATTGCAGCCTTTATTCCCAATGAGCAGACAGCTAACAGATACAGCATTTATCAGGTGCTTAACTCTGAGATTGTAGTTTATGAAAACGGACAGTTGAAGTCACTTGAGATTGATGATAATTTAAGCGTATATGATAAAAGTACTAAAAAAACGCTGAACAGTATGATAACTGCTCTTTCCGCCGGTGATGAACTAACTGTATACAGTAATAATTTAGGTGTTCCGGATTATGGTATAATTAAAACAGACCAGCTTCAGGGACCGTACACATTTACCGGCTCCGGCATGCTGGGCAGCATAGGATTAAGCAATGCGTCCGTTACAAGAAACGGATCATCAGCTTCGGCAAGTGATTTACAAGTTAACGACATTATCTATTATTCAGTTCCTCTGAATACTATATGGAGCTATTCAACGAAGGTTACGGGCGTATATGAAAAAGCAACTCCAAATAAGGATACTCCTACAAGCATTCAGGTTTCGGGCGAAACATATACAATTGAAAGCACAGCCGCTTTTAACAAGCTATCCTCAAACGGAAGCTTCAAATACGGTGATACAGTAATATTGCTGCTTGGAAAATCAAATGAAGTTGCCGACGTACTTTCACCTTCAAGCGCAGGCGCCGAGGTTTTCGGTTATCTGCTTGAAACAGGCACAAAGGAATTTACCGCAAGCGATAAAAGCAAATATGTGAATAATTATATTAAAATAGCTTCAATTGACGGAAATGAATATGAATACTCTGCGGATAAAAATTATGACAGCCTGATAAACAGTATAGTAAAAGTAACATTTTCAGACGGAGTTGCGAAAGCGGCGGTTATAAATCAGAAAAACCCGGTATCGGGAACATTTAACTGGACATCGAAAAAATTAGGTAATTATAATTTATCACCCGATGTTAATATAATTGACATTTATACGCTCGATGATAATGATGTAGGATTATATACATCAGTATATCCTCAAAGGATAGACGGCGTTAATTTAACTGCCGGCTCAATAGTATTTGTAAACAAAAACGAAGCGGGAGATATTTCAGACCTTGTATTAAAGGACGTTACAGGTGATTTCTATTCATTCGGCATAGTAAAAAAAGCGGAAAGCGTATCGGGCAGAATGTCATCCTCCGGCAGTTACACTTATATAATTGACGGTGAAATTAAAAGCTTTAACTCTAACGGAAAAACATTTAATATAGCAAGCGGCCAACCCGCGAAATTTATATTTACAAGCTCCGGTCAGATTGATTCTATACAGGCATTAACACAAATAAGCGGAAAAATTTCCGAAATTACCGACAGCTATATAAAGGCTGACGGAATAAAATATTCACTAAGTGACAAAACGGTTGTATATAGAAAAGACGCAAACTACGACTATACTGTAATACCGGTATCTGATATAAAGGATTCGGATAAATACACGCTTGCTGCTTATTACGATAAAAAGCCCTCGAGCGGCGGCAGAGTAAGAATTATAATAGCGGCAGAGAAATAATGAAAATTTAAAAGCCTGATATTAAGATAAACCTAATATCAGGCATTTTTTCTATATAATAGTACCTCCGCCGATTACGTAATCTCCGTCATATAATACGACGGCCTGCCCTTTTGTTATGGCTCTCTGTGCCTTTTCGAATTTGATATGCAATGTGTTTTCATCTGTCTGAACAACGGTTGCGGGCTGCTCGGTTTGCTTATAGCGTATTTTTGCTTTTATGGACAAGGGTGATGGTATTTTATCACAGGCGATTAAGTTTATATTTTCCGCATAAAATGATTTTGAATATAACTCAGCTTCGCCGCCGAGTACAACGGTATTGCTCTCGGGGCAGGTTTTGCAAACATACATTGGTTTGCCGAAAGTTATGCCCAAGCCTTTGCGCTGACCCACTGTGTAACTTATAATACCTTTATGCTTTCCTAAAATATTTCCTTTACTGTCTGTAAAATCTCCGGCTTTATTCTTGCTTCCGGTATGTTCTTCAATGAATTTAATATAATCGCCGTCTGTAACAAAGCAAATATCCTGGCTGTCATGCTTTTTAGCGTTAATAAATCCGTTTTCCATAGCTATTTTTCTTACCTCGGTTTTTCTTAAATTACCGAGCGGAAATAAGGTTTGCGATAGCTGCTGCTGCGACATGGAATATAAAACATAGCTTTGGTCTTTGGTTTCGTCAACAGCCTTTTTCAACAAAAATCTGTCCTTGCTTTTTTCAATCCTGGCATAATGCCCTGTAACCACAAAATTACAATCTATTTCATTTGCTCTATGCATAAGTTTTTTGAATTTAATATATCTGTTGCAGTCGATACATGGATTTGGAGTAGCGCCGGTTTGATACGCGCTGACGAATCGGTCAATAACCTCGCCTTTGAAATCCGAAGTAAAATTAAATACATAATAAGGTATATCAAGCTTTAAAGCAACACTTCGGGCGTCTGCAATATCTGATAAAGAACAGCAGGTATTTTCGCGGCAAACGCCAACGTCCTCATTATTAAACAATTTCATTGTAATGCCTATACATTCAAAGCCTTGTTTTTTCATTAAATATGCGGCGACGCTGCTGTCAACGCCGCCGCTCATAGCTATAAGCACTTTATCCATAATCATCATCCTTAAGAAAAAAGCGTATTTTAGATAAATCAATCTTACCCTACCGCGATAAATGCCTGTTCCAAATCATTTATTATATCGTCAATATGTTCAGTTCCGATAGAAAGCCTTATTGTATTCGGCTTAATTCCTCCGCCTGAAAGCTCTTCCTCGGACAGCTGCGAATGCGTCGTTGAACTTGGATGGATTACGAGAGATTTAACGTCCGCAACATTTGCGAGCAATGAGAACAATTCTAGGCTTTCAGTGAATTTTTTAGCTTTCTCGGCGTCGCCTTTTATTTCAAAGGTGAATATTGAACCGCCGCCGCTTGGGAAGTATTTATTATATAAAGCGTTATCGGGATGATCCTTTAGCGAAGGATGGTTTACCTTTTCAACCTGAGGGTGGTTTGAAAGATAATCTACAACCTTCAACGCGTTTTCAATATGTCTTTCAATTCTGAGCGACAGGGTTTCGAGCCCCTGTAAAAATAAAAATGAGTTGAAAGGACTTACAGTTGCTCCGGTATCTCTCAATAGAGTTGTGCGAAGCTTGATTATATACGCGAGATTTCCGGCAGCCTCGGTAAATACCACACCGTGATAGCTTGGATTTGGTTTGGAAAGCCCCGGGAATTTGTTATTTGCCGCCCAGTCAAATTTACTGCCGTCAATAATTACTCCGCCGATTACAGTTCCATGACCGCCTATAAACTTTGTTGCGGAATGAACTACAATATCGGCGCCGTGCTCAATAGGACGAACCAGATACGGCGTTGCGAAGGTGTTGTCAACGATAAGCGGTATGCCGTGTTTATGCGCAATATCCGCAACGGCGTCAATATCAATAATATCACTGTTAGGATTTCCTAGAGTTTCAAAATATAAAGCCTTTGTGTTTGATTTGATCGCTTTTTCAAAATTTTCCGGTTTACTGCCGTCTACAAAGGTTGTCTCAATACCAATATCCTTAAAGGTATTGAGGAAAAGGTTATAAGTACCTCCGTAAAGCGTTTTGGATGAAACAATATGGTCTCCGGCTAAAGCTATGTTTTGAATGGCATAAGTAATTGCCGCCGCTCCCGAAGCGGTTGCAAGCGCTCCGGCGCCGCCCTCTAAAGCCGCTATTCTTTGTTCAAATACAGAGGAGGTCGGGTTCATAAGCCTTGTATATATATTTCCGCCTTCGGTAAGCGCAAAGCGTCCCGCGGCCTGCGCGGAATCCTTAAATACGTAAGAGGTCGTTGCGTAAATAGGCACCGCCCTCGCGTCTGTAGCAGGGTCTGCCTGTTCCTGCCCAACATGTAATTGTAAAGTTTCAAATTTATATTTTCTATCTGCCATTGTTATCTTCTCCTTTATAATTTACTTTAAGTTTATTGTAAAGTTTAAATACAACAGCACCACATTCGCCCGAATCTGAAGTTTTGCCGAAGCAGTTTAGTAAATAGTATACGCATAATGCAAATCTCCCTTCATACAATTCCTATATGAATAGTATGAATATAGGATATCATAAAAATCCTACTTTGTCAATAGGAATTTTAAAATTTTTAAAAATTAATTAATGTTTAATTAAATCCTCTAAGGTTTTGCTTTCAACATAATCGTCTATTACTTTATAAAGACCTTTCCAAAAGTCAAGAGTAATACATTTATCGGCTCTTGAACACTGATTTACAGGCGGCTCGAGGCATGCTACCGGAGCTAGGTTACCCTCTGTCAGCTTTATAATGGAGCCTACGGTATATTCGCCGGGGGTTTTAGCAAGCTTGTATCCGCCGTTTTTGCCGCGCAGACTCATAACAAATCCCGCTTTGTTAAGAATACCGATAATCATTTCAAGATATTTTGCCGATACTTCCTGCCTTTCGCACACATCTCTCAAAGAAATATATTCACCGTTATTATGCTGTGCTAAATCAATCATAACACGAAGCGCATAACGTCCTTTTGTTGATATTTTCATATTTCCACCTCCATTTATCTATTATACCATAGGAATTATAGGATTTCAAGAAGTTTATTCAATAAAAATTTTGTTGAAAAATAAAAAAAATAGCTTGTATTTAATTTAAGTTAATGGTATAATAAATTGATAAAGTATAAGATTGGAGGTTGTTTATGAAATGAATACTGATCCGATAGACCGCATAATTGAAGATAACACATCTGACAGTTCAAATCAAGGCAGCTTAAATGAAGAATACTTAAATGACTTTTTAATAGAAACAAGAGAACATCTCGAAAGCATAGAAACTTATATAAACGAGCTTGAAAAGAATAAATATAACGATGAAATAATCGCGGGTATTTTCAGGGATTTTCATACAATAAAAGGACTAGCGGGTTTTGTTTCGCAAAGCTTTGTTCAAAAGATTGCGCATAGGACGGAAAGCGCTCTTGACAAATGCAGAAAATCGGAGCTTGAGGTTACTGATAATTTAATTAAGTTAATACTTAAATCAACAGAATACATAAAAAATATATGTGAAAATCTGGAGCTTAATGAAGATAAGAAATTTATTGATGAAGTTTCGGTTCATTTATTTCAGCTTGAAAATATAAAAGCGCAAAAATCTGATAATAACGAAGAGAAAATAGATAAAATTATAGATTCTATAATAGAGAAAGAAAATAAAATACCGCAAAAAAAAATTAATGAATCAGTAAATGTCAGGGTGCCGATAAAAAAAATTGATACGCTTGTTGAAATGGTAGGAGAGCTTGTTATCAATTATTCGCAATTTGAGCGTCAAATGATTATGGATAATAAGACTGAGGCTGTTCTGCACAGGATTTCAACTTTAACTAAAGAGATTGAAAACTTATCAATGTCACTGCGGATGGTTTCGCTTAAATCAGTTTTTCAGCGAATATACAGAATCGGAAAGGATACTGTTTCCGCTCTTGATAAAAAGGCTGACATCATAATAAAAGGAGAGAATACAGAAATCGACAGGGGCGTTGTTGAAAAATTAGTCGACCCTCTTATACATTTAATAAAGAACAGTATATATCACGGTATTGAGAACGAGCCTGAACGTATGCAGAAAGGCAAACCGCCGGTTGGTACGGTTACAATTGAGGCATTTAGCACTAAGGGTAATGTATATATCATAATTTCTGATGACGGCAGAGGAATCGATACAGGGAAGATAATGCAAGCGGCAATAAATAAAAATTTTGCGGATCCTTTTATTGATTACAGCGAAAAAGAAATATTGGATTTAATATTTTTGCCCGGATTTTCGACATTGGATAAAGCAGATAATATTTCAGGCAGAGGCGTAGGCCTTGATGTTGTTAAAACGCAAATAGCCGGTATGGGCGGAAAGGTTGATGTAAAAAACATACCGGGTGAGGGATGCTCGTTTATTATAAAAATTCCTATAAATATGGCTATTATAAAAGGAACCGTTGTTGAAATTGCGGGCACGGAATATATAGTTCCCATGATATCAATTAAGGCAATTTTAAAACCGAGCGACGAGCAATGGATCTCTGTAAAAGGAATTGAAAATTTAGTTAAAGTACGTGACGATATAATTCCAATAATAAATATAAATGAAATACTTGGGCTTGAAAATTTTGACAAATCAAATTGTATGCTTTTAGTATTGGAATCGGATCAAAAGCTGAAAGCAATGCCTGTTGACCGAATAATAGAAAACAGAGACGTGGTTGTAAAATCCCTGGGTTCTGATTTGAATAATATAGATTACGCTTTTGGCGCTTCTATTTTGGGAAACGGCAGGGTTGCTATTATTTTCAATATTGAAAACATTGTTGGGGAAGGTGATTAGATGGCGTATGCAGGAAATAAATTTCTTGTTTTTGAATTACATAACGAAAATTATGCGGTTTCTGTTAAATTTGTAAGAGAAATAATCAGTATAATGGAAATTACCGAGGTTCCGAAAGCGCCGCCTTTTATAAAAGGGGTAATTAACTTAAGAGGAAAAATTATACCGTGTTTAGATTTGAGAACTAAATTTGAGCTTGAAGAAATACCTTATAACGAAAAAACCTGCATTATTATAATAGAAATAAATGAAGATGATAAAATCAGGCAAATAGGCGTTATAGTTGATACTGTCACAGAGGTTTTAAATATAAAGGATGAGGAAATCGACCCTCCGCCTCAGTTTAAAAATAACGATCAGATGGATTTTTTGTTTGGTGTGGCTAAATTAAAAAACAGGGTAATTTGGATTCTTAATTTGGATAAGATTGTAAGTTCAGACGAGCTTATCCTGATAAATAATATTAAGAAGGAGATATAAATATGCAGACTAAAAATATTTTTAGGGATTTAATAATAATTATGGTAGTTGTCGGCTGTATTATAGGGTCAGTTTTTCCATTTATTATAATGATCGACGGAGTACCTGCCGCTTTTGTATTGAAAACATCATTTTTCTTAAAAAACATTATTAACGGTATATTGATTGGATTTATTGGTGTTATAATAACAAAATGGATAATTTCAAGGAATTTAAAGCCTATAATCAAAAGCTTGAACGAGTCGACCAATCAGGTTTTTATGACGTCGGTTCAATTGACTTCAAATGGGCAGCAGTTAGCTGAAGGAAATATTGAGCTTGCCTCTTCAATTGAAGAGACCTCGTCAACTCTTGAAGAATTTACATCAATGATTAATCAGAATAAAGAAAATACCAGACATGTCGCGCAATTATCGCAGCAAACAAAAGCAATTTACGAACAGAGCTATAATAAAATGAATATAATGAGGGAATCTATTTCAGAAATTCAAAATTCAAGCAATCAAATGTCAAAGATTATAAAAACTATTGATGAAATTGCCTTTCAAACCAATATTCTTGCGCTTAACGCGGCGGTTGAGGCCGCAAGGGCAGGAGAGGCGGGGCTTAGTTTCTCTGTAGTTGCGGATGAAGTCCGCAATCTCGCGCAAAGAAGCGCGCAGGCAGCAAAGGATATAGAAATTATTATTGAAAAAAATATTGAATTATCCCGCGGCGGCGTTGAACATTTTAAACACTCAGTGGAGTCCATAACTAAAATTAATGAACAGACAATAAAGCTTAATGAGCTTATTGATGAGATTGCAACTGCGAGCAGCGAACAGGCACAGGGTATTATTAGCATTAATAAAGCAATGTCGCAAATGGAAAAGGTAACTCAATCTAATGCGGCGGGTTCGGAGGAATGCGCTTCTTCGGCCGGAGAATTAAGCGATCAGGCGGATTCACTTAATAATATGTCCGAAGATTTATTGAAATTAATATTTGGTAAATTGAATAAAAATGAAATTAAAATTAATGAAAATTCAAATATAAGGCCAAAAATTAATGAAATCCAGGCTAAATCAAAGGAATTTGAAAAAAGAACGCATATTGTAAATCCTGAGGATGTAATTCCTTTGGAAGATGATACAAATGGTTTTTAAATTAATGGAGTGATTTGTATTGGAAAAAGTTCTTACGCAAAAGATGTTCTTGACATTCAGAGATTTTATACATGAAAATTACGGAATATACTATGCTGATGTTAAAAAAGACCTTTTGAACCTGAAATTAAACAGATGCCTTATAAAATCAGGTGTTGAAACTTATAATGATTATTTTAATCTGGTAAGCTCCGTAAAAGACAGTATTTATATAAATCATTTTTTAAGTGAAATTACTGTTAATAAAACCAATTTCTTTCGCGAAAACGACCATTTTGAGTTTATAAAAAATAAGCTAGAATACATATATTCAAAAAATCCAAATATCAAAATAAACAAAGAGATAAAGGTGTGGAGTATGGCATGCTCCACAGGGCAGGAAGCCTATACTACCGCTATGGTTTTAAATGAAATAATGCCGGACAATATTAAAATCAAAATATTGGCAACCGATATCAGCAGCAGGGTTTTAAAGGCGGCAAGTGAAGGTATATATTCGGGGGATATAGAAACAGAGGTTAATCCGTTTTATTTGAATAAATATTTTGTAAAATCAAATGACCAGTATATGGTGAAAAATGATATAAAAAGGCTGATTACTTTTAGACATTTTAATCTTATGAATCCGTTTCCTTTTTCGGGTCAGTTTGATATAGTTTTTTGCAGAAATTTAATGATTTATTTTGATTTGGAGACGCAAAAGGAGTTACTACAAAAGATTTATGATTGCTTAGCTCAGGGCGGTATTTTAATAATCGGTAAATCTGAAAGTATATTAAGCAAGTATCATAGCTTTAAACATATAGTTTCGTCAATTTATATAAAATGACAAAGAGGGTAACAAATGGTAAATGAAGATTATTTTTTCTTAAAACCGGGAGGTATTATAGTAAGCTGTAACCCCAAAGAAATACATACAGTATTAGGCTCTTGTGTTTCAGTTTGTATTTATGATGAAAAAAACAGAGTCGGAGGGATGAATCATTTCATTTATCATCATGCGATGACAAATTCCAGAAACGGCCGCTATGGGGATATTGCCATACCCTATCTTATAAAGCTATTAAACGAAACAGGCGGAAACTCAAAATATTATACGGCGCATATTATAGGCGGCGCGCAAAGTTTAATTCCTAATAGTATTGTGGGAAATGAAAATATCAAAATTGCAAAACAAATACTTTCTAGGTATAATATTGCGTCAGGTATTATTGATGTTGGCGGAGAATGTTTCAGGAAGGTTATATTTCATAATTTGAGCGGAGAAATAATCATAAAGAAAGGCGAAATATAATATGATATCAGATACAAATAATAAAATCAAGGTGCTTATTGTTGATGATTCGGCTTTGGTAAGAAAAATATTATCGACAGAATTAAATACAGATAGTGAAATAGAGGTGGTTGGAACAGCCCCCGATGCTTATATTGCAAGAGATAAAATTGTTAAACTCAAGCCTGACGTACTTTTGCTTGATTTGGAAATGCCTCGTATGGATGGTATTACTTTTCTGGAAAAACTAATGCTTTATAACCCTATGCCGGTTATTATTGTAAGCTCTCTTGTTAAAGATAACGCAGACTTAGCTTTAAAGGCGATGCAGTTTGGAGCGGCGGAGGTTATTTCAAAGCCCGGTTCATCATATTCCGTCGGCGTTATGAGTGAACAGCTAAAGCAAAAAATTAAAGCTGTTTATTATTCAAAGCAACCTGTAAAAGCTGAGCTGCCGGCCCACAATGATATTAAAGCATATAAGAGTATGGCGGCAAATAAAATTATTGCAATCGGCGCATCAACGGGCGGACTGAAAGCCTTGCAAAGCATATTAATGTCATTTCCGCCGGATATGCCTCCGATTTTGGTTGTGCAGCATATGCCCCAGCATTTTACCAAAACGATGGCGGAGCACCTTAACAATATTTGCGAGCTTAATATAAAAGAAGCGGAGAATGGCGACGTCGCCAAACCGGGTTCGGTGTTTATAGCTCCCGGTAATAAGCACATGGTTCTGAAAAGAGCCAATGATTCATATTACGTAGAGATAAAAGACGGCGAGCTTGTTTATCACCAGCGCCCTTCAATTGAGGTTCTGTTTCGTTCAGTCGCAAGGTATGCCGGAGCGAACGCGATAGGCGCTATTCTTACAGGAATGGGAAAGGACGGCGCTACAGGATTATTGGAAATGAAAAATCAGGGAGCGCTTACCATAGGTCAGGATGAAAAAAGCAGCGTAGTTTACGGTATGCCAAAGGAGGCGTTTGAGATAGGGGCATTAAATGTAGTCGCTCCTATAGAACAAATTCCAAATATTATTATGGAGGCATTGGTAGGTAAAGTATAAATGGATTAAGATTTAAAATATAGGTGGTGTGTGTTATGCTTACTAAGCAAAAGGTTTTAATTATTGAGGATTCACCTCTTGCTGTTAAAATATTAAAAAATATGCTGGAAAATGAATATGAAATATTATCTGCGTTTTCGGGTTCGGATGGTTATGAAATCGCAATATCTAAAATTCCGGACATAATTATATTGGATGTACTTATGACAGGTATGGACGGTTATGAAGTATGTAAAAAACTAAAGAACAATAATCTGACTAAAAATATACCGGTTATATTTATTTCGGCGCTCGGTGAGATGGAGGATGAAAAAAGAGGGCTGGAAGCAGGAGCTATTGATTATATAACAAAACCTTTCAGTGAACCTATTGTAAAAATCCGAATAAAAAATCATTTGGAGCTTAAACGTAATCGTGATATTTTGTCAGAGCTTTCATCACTTGACGGGCTTACAGGCTTATATAACAGAAGATTTTTTAATGATTCGATAGTCCAATTATGGGAAAAGGCAATTATTAATAAAACGCCGTTATCGCTTCTAATGGCGGATATAGACCATTTTAAAATTTATAATGATAATTACGGACATTTAGAGGGTGACGAATGTTTGAGGCTGGTTGCGCAATGTATTAAAGACTGCACGGACGGAAATGAAAATATTGTCGCAAGATTCGGCGGTGAGGAGTTTATATGCCTTATGCCGGAAACAGAACTAAACGGAGCTTTTGAAATGGCAGACAAGATTCTAAAAGAAATTCCCAACTTAAAAATCCCGTTTGTATACTCGTCTGTAGCTGACGTTGTGACTGTAAGTATCGGTTCAGGCACAATTTATCCCAGCGATGCTGTTTTGATGATTGATTTTATTAAAAGTGTAGATGATTTGCTATATAAATCAAAACGTAACGGGCGCAATCAGATTCAATACGAGATGGTAAAATAGGAAAGTTTAATAGACCGTGACAATAATTATCTTGTCAGCGGTCTATTATTTTTAATGCTCTTCAAATGCGCTTGACAGCTTTAGGGCACCATCCTTAAAACCGCCTGTTATAGCGTTGGTAAACGTATCATCAGCTAAAATCATCCAAAGCTTACCTACCTTTTTTACGGTTATATCTACAGTGTTTGCTGTCATCTGCAAATCCTCTTTTGTTATAATATTTAAAAATATATCTTTTGCTTTCTGCTTCATTTCATCATCATTAAGTTTGCCGGATGCCGCAAATGCGTTTTGCATAGTGATGCTTAGGTATTCCTTCAACCATTCGCTAAGTACCTGTTTCATATCAATAGCAGTAATTTCTGTTTTTACAATTACCGTGCTTTTATCGACTTTTTCTGATGATACTATATTATAGCTTAATCTTTCAAAAAAAGGTTTCATATATGTTATTTCCTGATCAGTTATCTCATAATTAAAATTTTCTTTTGTAATTTCATCAATATTAACATATTTACGTGCGGTTTCAAGATCAAGATTTTTAAATGCCTCAAACATTTTTGAAACAGAAGTCTGAGCCATATTTGTTTCGTTGCAGCTTGTGAAGCTTACTGCAAAAACCATAAGTAAAACAAAGACTATTACCTTTTTAACTGATTTCATTTTCAACACCCCTTTATAATATTATAATATTAATATTTAAAAATAGCAACTATTATTTACAAAAAATAGAAACCCTGTTTTTCAGGGTTTCCGAATAAAATTAATAAATATAGCTTAAATATGCCGCGCTTGACCAGCCTGTTATATTGTTAATAGTAATTTTCATCCATTTGCCGTCAGGTGAATATCCAAGTACCTTCGCATATTGATTTACGCTTATGCTGCCCAAAATCGGTGATAATGCACTGTAAGAGCTTCTTATATTGAGCTGTGTTACATTTTTTATTGTAACATAGGTTCCGCTTGGTAAGTAGGTTAAGTATTGTCCATATACCCAGCCGGAATTTCCGTTATAAAATACCTTGTACCAGCCGTTTGAATAGCTGTCGACATATAAAACAGAATTACCGGGTATTAAGGTTACTATACTTGATAGTGTTGACGCCGATGTTCTTAGGTTTACGTTATCGGTTGTTTTTGCAAAAATTCCGGTAGCAACAGTTTTTGCAGGGAAAGACGCTGTGCTTGCTAAGTATTTATATTTTGCGGCTACATAACCTAATTGGTTTATATAGTTCATACTCATGAAATATTTTTTTGTTCCTTGTATGCCGCCGTAAAACGTATTTGTGGTGGATTCATAAGTGTATGCGCCGTAAACACTGTTATTGTAACCCCATGAATCAAATATTGCTACGTGGCTGCCAGCCGCTATAAGGATATCCATATGCTGAATATCACTCATATTAATTTGTGTGAAATAGTTGCTGAGTAAGGTTGAGGTAGACTGCTTATAATCTTTAATATTAAAAGCTGATTGTACAAAGCCTGAACAGTCGAGTCCCGCCGTTCCTGATATGTATCCCAAACCTGCTTCATCATTGGTGTTTCCGGTGTAAGCTCCCTGGCTTACAGCTTCTCCAAAATTTTTCCATGCAGCCTGATATGAGGCTGTGTCCAGGCTGTCAAATCCTCCCCAGCAATACGGAATCCCTGTTTGTGTTTCCGAAGTGGTTCCCAACTGCGTCGGCTTTGTTACAACTAAAGGAGAATCTGTTTTTGTGTTATTGGTAGCGGAATATGACCATTTGTAATTAATCATGTTTAATGCTCTTGTTTCAACGTCGTTTCTTGTAATTGTATTTTGTGTCGCGGCGTTTGCCGGCAGCAATGAAGTCGTTAATATACATGCGATGGCTATCGCACAATTTTTAAATTTCATTATGTAAACCTCCTATGATTTTATAGCTTTATTATACATGATTTATAAAGCAATTTCAACAAGTAAGTTATTCCTTATATTCCAACGTATTTAAAAAAGTATATACTGATGTAAAAATGTATTTAAAATTTCAGACTTGTAATTACTGCGGATTTTTGATATAATATACTAAAGAGAATTTAGAATGGAGAAAATAATGAAAGAATTAATAGATTTAAGACTGGCAGTATTAATAGACGCGGAAAATATCCCATATCACAATATAAAGGGTATGATGGAGGAAATAGCGCGTTATGGTACTCCTACATTTAAAAGAATTTACGGAGATTGGACTAAGCCTAATTTATCCGGCTGGAAATCTGTTCTACTGGAAAACGCGATTACGCCTGTTCAGCAATACAGCTACACAACAGGTAAGAATTCATCTGATTCCGCAATGATTATCGACGCTATGGATATTCTTTACTCCGGAAGAGCGGACGGATTCTGCATAGTTTCCAGCGACAGTGATTTTACGCGTCTTGCGATCAGGCTTCGTGAAGCAGGAATGAAGGTAATAGGTATTGGAGAGAAAAAAACACCGAATTCTTTTATTGTGGCTTGTGATAAATTTATTTATATTGAAATTATTGATGTTGAGCTGGATAAAAAAGCAGCAAAAACAGCTGCGGAAATGCCTGCCGTGCAAAAATCCGAATTAATTAAAATTATATCAACTGCTATCAATGACTTATCCGAGGATGACAACGGGTGGGCATTTTTGGGAGACGTAGGCAATCTGATTTTAAAAAAGCAGCCCGATTTTGACCCCAGAAACTATGGTTATTTAAAGCTTACGCCGCTTATTAAAAATCTCGGGGCTTTTGAAATAGACGAGCGAAAATCCGTTAACAGGAAAATTAAACTGATTTATATCAGTAATAAAATTAAATAATTAAAAACTCGCAGAATAGCTGACTTGAGCTATTCTGCGTGATTTAAAAATAACTGCAATTTATACTGTTATTCTTCCGCCTCTTTAGTAATATTTTCGAGGACATTTATTAAATCATTCAGGTTATCAAGCCTTACATTCTTTTCTTGAATGACGCCTCTGAGTTCAGGAGATAATGAATTAAACTGAGGCTGAATTTTTGGATTTACATAGAACAATTTAACACCTTCTTTTTTTAAAATATGATTTATAATCATATTTAGTATATACCATATTTAAATAATTATAATAAAATAAAGGGTGAAATTTTGAAACATTTATATATAACGGAAAAACCATCAGTAGCTTCAAGCTTTGCGGGAGTACTCGGCATGCAGATTACACCAAGGGATAGGGGTAAGGGTTTTGCCGAATCGGCGGATACCATTATTACATGGTGTTTCGGGCATTTGATAACAATGGCATATCCCGATTCTTACGATGAAAAATATAAATCATGGCGTGTTGAGCATCTGCCCATAATTCCTGAAGAATACAAATATATTGTAATAGACAACAATGGAACTAAAAAACAGTTCGAAGTTATTAAAACGCTTATGTGCAGGGAGGATGTGGAAATGATTTTCGCCTGCACCGACAGCGGACGTGAGGGTGAATATATTTTCAGGCTTGTCTATAATCAAACAGGGACGGATAAACCCGCAAAACGTGTGTGGATATCCTCGCAGACGGAAGAAGCAGTAAAAAAAGGAATAGATGAAGCAAAATCCATCAGCGAATATGATTCACTTGCGAAAGCGGCGTATTGCAGGGCAAAAGAGGATTGGCTTTTCGGAATGAATTTCAGCAGAATATATACCTGCATATATGGTAAAAAGCTGTCCGAAATTCTTGCGGAGGATAAACCGCCGGTAATCGCGATAGGACGAGTTATGACCTGCGTGTTAGGGCTTATTGTGGACAGAGAGCTTGAAATAAGAAATTTTGTGCCTAAGCTGAAATATGGCGTAGTTGCCGATTTTCTTTCAAATGACAGCAATATTCCATATAAGGGCAGATGGAAGAAAAAAGAAGATAAAGCAGAGGATGAGGAAGAAAGAAATATCAGCAAAGAAGAAGCGGAGGAGCTGATTCAAAAGCTGAATGGCAAAGAGGCATTAGTAAAGAAGGTTGAGGTTAAGGTAAAAAAGGAGCAGGCTCCTCTTTTGTTTAACCTTGCGGAATTGCAGTCGGAAGCCAATAAAAAATTCAAGCTGCCTGTAAACCGTACGCTTGAAATTGCGCAAAGCCTGTACGAAAAGAAAATGATTTCCTACCCCAGAACAGACAGCAGAGTGCTTTCCACGGACGTTGTTTCCGAACTTCCTAAGATTTTGAACGGTTTGTACGGGAATTCCGCTTTCAGGGAAACTGTGCTCAGGATAAAACAGTTCGGGCAGATAAGCGTAAATAAAAAGACTAAAAGATATGTAGACGACAGCAAGGTTACCGACCACTACGCCATTATTCCCACTTATGTTACCACGGAACTTAGCAGGCTTGACGAGGATACGCAAAATATATATAATTTAATTGTCAAAAGGTTTCTATCAATTTTTTATCCTCCGGCGGAATATAACACCGTAAAAGTGGAAACGGAAATAGGCGGTGAGATATTTGTAACAAATTCCAAAACCTTAAATGTGCAGGGTTGGAAGGAAGTATATGACGTAAGCGTTAAAAATGAAGAAGAGCTTACGGATTCGCCGATTCAAAATCTGATAAAAAAAGAAAAGTGCGGGGTACTGGGCTTTGATTTGGAGGAAAAAGAAACAAAACCGCCGTCAAGGTTTACTGAAGGCTCGCTTATCATTACAATGGAAAAAGCGGGAAAGTATATTGAAAACGAGGAGCTTAGAGAACAAATTAAAACCTGCGGAATAGGCACCTCCGCAACACGCGCGGGAATAATAAAAAAGCTGTCCGATATAGGTTACATTAAGATAAACAATAAAACTCAAACAGTAGCTCCCGAACCAAAGGGCGAAGCAATTGTAAAGCTTGTCAGGCTTACCGCGAAAGAACTGCTAAGCCCCACGCTTACCGCAAGCTGGGAAAAGGGATTGTTTATGATAGAAAATCACGAAACCACGCAGGACATTTTTGAAGAAAAGCTGACTAGTTACATAAAAAGAACAATTGATAAGGTGAAACATACAAACATAGGGCAAATAAACCTGTAATACAAAGGCTTGCATTGATTTTCACGCAAGCCTTTAACATATTCATTTTAAAGTTTTCATAGCTTCTTTAATAAGATTATTTAAATTTTTGCCGTGAGCGCGGCAAATACGTTTTAAACCATAAAGTGTTTCGGGATTTTTAGTTATAACATTTATACCGTATCTGCAGGAAAGAGTTGCCTTAAATCCCATTTTTTTAAGTATTTCGTCAGTGCAGCCGCTCAATTTGCCGTAAGGATACGCAAAGGCTGTCGGAAGCTTTCCTGTCATTTCTTTAATTCTGTCCTGCAATTTTCCTAAATCGTCCATTATGAATTTTTCATATTCCTCATCCGATTCACCCCATTTTTGTGTGCAGCCAAATCTGCCTTTGCAGTTTATGTGCATATTATAGGTATGGTTCTGAAGCTCAACTAAGCCTGAATTAATCATTTCATTAAGCTGAGTCCAGGTTATATGAGAATAATCCATATTTGCATCCGGAATATCCGAAAAATCATCGGTTGATTTTCCTATGATTGACAAAACAATTTTCATATTATATTTTTTAAGCAAAGGAAAAACGTTTACATAATTGTTGAGATAACCATCGTCAAATGAAAGTATAATAGGATTTTCCGGAAGCGGGGCATTGTTTTCGACATAATCCAATAGCTGGGAAATATTGATTGTATTATAGCTGTTCTCCTGTAAAAACTTTAAATCATTTTCCAGCTCATATTCGGTAATTACATCCTTGCCGGTATCGTGATTTTTTATCTGATGATACATAATAATCGGCAAACGTACAGATAAGGTATCAATAATAATTTCATCCCCACCGGTTTTGTATGACGCGTTTGAAAAATTATTTAATGATGCAAAAAGAGTTGTAATCATAAAAATAAAGAAAAGAATTCCCAAAATAACTTTATAATTTAATTTTATAACCAATTATCTATACCCCCTAAAAGATATATTATATTATATGTTTTAAGAAAGTTAAAAATTAGTAAAATGTTTTATTGTCCATACGGGAGCGAGAATTTTGCATATGATATTGCCATAGCAACTTTAATTTTATATAGAAAAAAAGCAGGATTATATTTCCTGCTTAAAATCAACTGTAATTTTTGTACCTTTATCCGGCTCGCTTTCAACGATTATTTCCGCTTTATGAAATAGGGCAGTGTGTTTTACAATAGATAAACCAAGCCCTGTTCCGCTTACCTTTTTTGAACGGCTTTTATCTACTTGATAGAATCGTTCAAAAATTCTTTCCTGATTTTCTTTTGAAATTCCTATTCCTGTATCAGATACGGTGATTTTACTGTCTTCGGTCAAAATATCAATACTGCCGCCGTCCTTATTATATTTTACCGCGTTATCGAATAAATTAAATATCATTTCTTTGAGCATAAGCTCATTACCGGATATATAAGTATCTGTGCCGCTGAAAGTGACGCTAATATTTTTTTCTTTTATCTGGTTTTCAAGATTCAAAACGGCTTCCTTTGCTATATCCAAAAGATTTACGCTCTGTATTTCATATGTAATATTTTGCTCATCTAACCTTGACAGTTTAATTATATCCTCAATAAGCTCAATCAGACGCTTTGATTCATTTTCTATTTTTAAGGTAAAGCTTTTTATATCCTCCTGTTTTGCCATTCCGTTATTTATCATTTGAGAATATCCCAATATTGTTGTTATCGGTGTTTTAAGCTCATGAGAAACATTCGCGGAAAATTCCCGCCTTATTTTTTCGGCTTTTGTTCTTTCGCTGACGTCGAAAAATAATAAAACCGCGCCGCATACTGTTTCATTTTCAAAAACAGGACTGGAAAAAAGCTGATAGGTGTTTCCGTCTATTTGAATTGTTTTTGTTCCTTTGCCGCCGTTTGGCGCTGATTTAATAAATTCAATCAATTCAAGATCGCGGGTTAGGTGCTGCATACTTTTTCTTATTACATCGGCTTCGGTTAACCCGAAAATATTAAGCGCGCTTCTGTTAGCCGATAAAACCATGCCGGAGCTGTCAAGAACAATAAGACCTTCGTTCATATTTTCACTTATCGTATTAAGCCTGTCTTTCTGAAATTTAATCTGCTCCATTTGTGAATTTATTTTTTTATTTTGACTTCTAATTCTTTTTATAAACGGAAGTAATTCTTCATATATTTTTTCGTCGTCTATATAGTCTAAATCAATTTCATTTATCGGACGTATAATTTTTTTCGTCAGCTTCATCGCAATAAGCAAATCAAAAATTAATATTATAAATGTAATTATAAGAATTACCGGTATAATATTTATAAACACCGAATAAATACTGTTTGTTGTGCTTCCTGCGCGAATGACGCTGCCGTCATTTAATAAAACAGCATAATAGAAGGTTTTTACATCGAGGGTATCCGATATTCTTTCACTTTCGCCAAAACCTTTAGATTTAGCGGCAATTACCTCAGGACGGTCATTATGGTTTGCCATTGTCAAAAAATCAGCAGTATTATCAAAAATAACCCTGCCGTCTGAGGAAATCAATGTTATTCGCTTGTTTTTATTTTCAATGGACTTAAGATATTCCGCGTCGTTTGTTTCTATATTAAGGTTATTAACCAAAAGGTTTGTTTCACTTACGAGGTCTTTTTTTATTTGATCGCTGAATTGTCTATAGCATATTATAAGAGTTAAAATTGTTGTCATTAAAATTGTCAGTATGGACAAAAAGCAAATGTTTATATATATTTTTCTTTTCATTTAGAAACTCCATTCAGATTTTATACCCCACATTGCGCACGGTTTCAATAATGCTTCCGCTTTCGCCGAGCTTTTGCCGAAGCGTTCTTATATGCATGTCAATGGTGCGGCTTTCTCCTTCAAAATCAAATCCCCACACCTTGTTCATGAGCGTATCTCTTGTTAAAACAATGCCCTTGTTTTTGAGCAAGCTATATAAAAGCTCAAATTCTTTATGAGTTAAAATTATCTCATTGCCGCATGCTTTGACAGTTCTGCTTAAAATATCCATTTCGATGTCTTTGTAAATTATTTTATCGCCCGGTATATTGGCGCGCCTTAATACTGCCTTTACTCGTGATACCAGCTCCATTACTCCAAAAGGCTTTGTTATATAATCATCCGCTCCCGTGTCAAGCCCTTTTACCTTGTCAATTTCAGCTGATTTGGCAGTAAGTATAATAACGGGAATTTCAGATGTAGCCGGATTCAATCTAAGCTCTTTTAAAATTTCTATTCCGTCCTTATCCGGCAGCATTATATCAAGCAAAATAAGGCTGGGCTTTTCCTTTTCGAGCTTGTCAAAAAACAAAGCCGCGCATTCAAAGCCCTGAGCCTCAAAGCCGCTTGATTTTAAAGCATAGGTAATAAGCTCTCTTATATTATCATCGTCTTCCACACAGTATATATTGTTCATAACCTCACACCTCTGTCTTATGTTCCCCCGTTATGGAAAATACAACCCATTCGGCTATATTGGTTGCATGGTCGCCGATTCGCTCAAAATATTTCGCAATCATGAGCAAATCCAAAGCGCCGCTGCTGTTTTTAACATCCTCTAAAATTAAATCCGTTAAATCTGATTTAATATTGTTAAATAGATTATCAACAATATCGTCCTCTTTTATAACGCTGTACGCCAAATCAAGATCCTTTTTAACAAACGCGTCGATGCTTTCATTAACCATTTTTATGGTAGCCTTCGCCATTTGAGGTATATGCTCCAGTTTTTTTACATACGGCATAGTAGAGGTTATTATTGCGATTTCGGAAATATCCGCCGCCTGGTCGCCGATACGTTCCATATCCGTTATCATTTTTAGGGCGGAGGAAATCAGCCTTAAATCCCTTGCCACAGGCTGCTGCTGCAAAAGCAGCTTTAAGCAAAGCCTTTCAATATCCTTTTCTTTTTGGTCTATATCATCATCAAATGCTATTGCTTTTTTAGCCAGTTCTTCGTCCTGCTCAATAATTGCGGTAACCGCGCTTGCGATTGCGCTTTCGATAAGCGCACCCATTTCTATAAGCTCATTGTTTAAAAGCTCCAGTTGTTCATCAAATTTGTTACGCATTATCCAAACCTCCCTGTAATATAATCCTCTGTCCGCTTATCCACGGGTACAGAGAACAATGTTTCCGTATCATTATATTCAATTACTTCTCCTAATAGGAAAAACGCTGTATTATCCGATACTCTCGTAGCCTGCTGCATATTATGAGTAACCATAATTATAGTATAACTCTTTTTAAGTTCGCCTGCAAGATCCTCGATTTTTGAAGTGGATATAGGGTCAAGCGCAGAGGTAGGTTCATCCATCAACAATACGTCGGGTTCAACCGCAAGCGCTCTTGCTATGCAAAGCCTTTGCTGCTGCCCTCCGGATAACCCTAAAGCGCTTTTATTTAGCCTGTCTTTAAGTTCATCCCAAATCGCCGCGTTTTTAAGTGATTTTTCAACTACTTCGTCAAGCTTTAATTTTGAATGTATTCCATGAGTCCTCGGGCCGAATGCTATGTTGTCATAAACGCTCATTGGGAAGGGGTTAGGTTTTTGAAAAACCATGCCAACCCGTTTTCTTAATATGTTAATATCAATATCCTTATATATATTTTCGCCGTCAAGAAGCATATTTCCTTCTATTTTGCAATTTTCAATTAAATCATTCATTCTGTTCAGGCTTTTAAGGAAGGTGGATTTCCCGCAGCCGGAAGGGCCAATAAACGCTGTAATCTTATTTGATTCGATATTCATATTTATGTTCTTTAACGCCTGAAAATCACCATAATGTAAGTTTAGGTTTTCAATTATAAATTTATTCATTTCATCAGCCTCCTCGCTAAAAAAGCGGATAATGTGTTAATTAACAGAACAAGAATAAGCAGAACCACCGAAGTTGCAAAGGCTTCGTTTGTATATAAACCCTCGCTTGACAGCGCGTACATATGGACGGATAGGGTTCTTCCGGATGAAAGCATATTTTTAGGCAGCTCAGCAACAGTTCCGGCTGTATAAATAAGCGCGGCAGTTTCACCGACAATTCTGCCTATCGACAAAATAACGCCTGCAAGTATGCCCGGCACTGCTGCGGGAAGGACTATTCGGAATACAGTGCGCAGCCTGCCCGCGCCGAGTCCGAAGCTTGCTTCTCTGAATGAATCGGGAACGGATTTTATAGCCTCCTCAGATGTGCGCATAATCAGGGGAAGTACCATTATTGACAAAGTAAATGCCCCTGCCAAAATCGAAAATCCCATTCCTAGATATGTTACAAAGAACAAAAGCCCGAACAATCCGTAAACAATTGAGGGAATTCCCGACAATGTTTCTGCGGTAAGTCTTATAAAGCCCACTGCTTTATTGCCCCGTTTAGCGTATTCAACAAGATAAATTGCCGTAAACAGTCCAAGTGGAACGGCAATCACAAGAGAGCATAATGCCATAATAACAGTATTGATTATCGCCGGAAGCATAGAAACATTTTCTGATGTATATTTTAAGGCAAAAAGGCTTGGTTTAAGATATGGAACGCCTTTTATTAATATATATCCTATTATATAAATTAAAACCCCGAATGTTAGTACAGCCGAAACCATAACCAGCAGCATAAGAAATAGTGAAAACGGACTTTTTGTGTATGCAATTAGCTTTTGCTTCATTTTTTACCCCTCCTTTGTATTACGGAAAATAGCCATGAGCAAAACTCGCGGAGTATAGTATTAATGCGAGTTTCAAGGGCATGGCAACCCTAAAAATCACTATAAAATATATAGAAAAAACCACTCGTTTATGGTATAATTAAGTTGTCAAACAAA